>Ga0081539_10000113_pt1 | contig 189418 bp, 163 predicted proteins | sample TabmetS4T2R2_FD_71023 | JGI IMG/M metagenome (GOLD analysis project Ga0081539, IMG submission 71023) | Tabebuia heterophylla rhizosphere microbial communities from the University of Puerto Rico - S4T2R2 | ecosystem: Host-associated > Plants > Roots > Rhizosphere ... | reverse complement strand
CACGTCGTTGCCTCAAAGAAAGCAAGACGTGGATGCCCGGGACAAGCCCGGGCATGACGAAAGAATTGTGCTTTGTACGGCCCCGGCTCTGCAGCGCACCGCTGCGCGCTGCGCTGCGTCCGGGGAACGGGTCCCCTACCCTGCAACATGCAGCGGCACGCAGGCGCGCTTCACTGTTACCCATTTTCAAGACCGCCGTCATCCCCGCGTAACGGCTTCGCCGTTATCGCGAGAGGAGCGCGCCCTTGCGCGTCTCGAAGGATCGCCACAGGCGCTTGCGGCCCATCCTTCGAGGCTCGCCGCAAGATGCGGCGAGCACCTCAGGATGACGGCGGTGTTGGGAAGCGGAAGCTTTACCCGACTGCAAATTCCTGTTCCAATCCCCGCACAACAACAACACTGCGAGAACAAAACACGGGGAGAGGCCGATGAAGCTCGGGGCGGCGATCGCGGAAATCATGAAGCGGGAGGGCATCGAGATCCTGTGCGGCTATCCGGTCAATCACCTGATCGAGTTCGCCGCCAATGCCGATATCCGCCCGGTGATGGTGCGGCAGGAGCGCATCGGGCTGCACATGGCGGATGCGATCTCCCGCGTCACCTCGGGCGGCTCGATCGGCGCGTTCTGCATGCAGCACGGCCCGGGCGCGGAGAACGCCATGGGCGGGGTGGCGCAATGTTATGGCGAATCCGTGCCGGTGCTGGTGCTGCCGATGGGCTATGCGCGACGGCTCGCCAATATCGAGCCGAATTTCAATTCCAGCCGCGCCATGCGCGCCTTCGCCAAATCCGCCGAGCCGATCACGCTGGCGTCCGAGGTCGGCAACATCTTTCGCCGCGCCTTTACGCAATTGAAGAACGGCCGCGGCGGGCCGGTGATCGTGGAAATCCCGGCCGACATGTGGAACGAGGAGGTGCCGGAGCCTCTGGCCTACACGCCGGTGCTGCGCACGCGCTCTGGCGCCGACCCCGAACATGTCAGGCAGGCGGCGGCGCTGCTGGTGAACGCCAAACGGGGGGTGATCTATGCCGGGCAGGGCGTGCATTACGCGCGCGCCTGGCCGCAGCTGCGGCGGCTCGCCGAGCGGCTGGCGATCCCCGTCACCACCAGCCTCGGCGGCAAGTCGGCGTTCCCGGAGACCCATCCGCTGTCGCTCGGCTCCGGCGGGCTCGCGGTGCCGCGCGCGGTGCCGAAATTTCTCGCCGAGGCCGACGTGATCTTCGGGATCGGCTGCTCGTTCACCGAAACCAATTTCGGCATCGCGATGCCGAAGGGCAAGACCATCATCCATTCGACGCTGGATCCCGCGCATCTCAACAAGGACGTCGAGGCGAAGATCGGCCTGGTCGGCGATGCCGCTTTGGTGCTGGAGGCGCTGCTCGAGGAGATCGGCAACAGCGTGCCCGCGGATCGCGATGCGAGTGCGGTCGCCGCCGAGATCGCGGCCTCGCACAAGGAGTGGCTGGCAAAGTGGATGCCGAAACTGACGCACAATGACGCGCCGCTCAATCCCTATCGCGTGCTGTGGGACCTGCAGCACACCGTCGACGTCGAAAACACCATCATCACCCACGACGCCGGCTCCCCCCGCGACCAGCTGTCGCCGTTCTGGAAGGCGGTCGAGCCGCTGTCCTATATCGGCTGGGGCAAAACCACCCAGCTCGGCTACGGCCTTGGCCTTGCGATGGGCGCCAAGCTCGCAAAGCCGGACAAGCTCTGCATCAACGTCTGGGGCGATGCAGCGATCGGTTTCACGGGGATGGATTTCGAGACCGCGGTGCGCGAGCGGATTCCGATCATGTCCATCCTGCTCAACAATTTTTCCATGGCGATCGAATTGAAGGTGATGCCGATCTCGACGGAAAAGTTCCGATCCACCGACATCTCGGGCGACTACGCCGCCATGGCGCGCGCCTTCGGCGGCTACGGCGAGCGCGTCACCAGGCCCGAGGATATCGTGCCGGCGATCAAGCGCGGCATCGCGAAAACAAAAGAAGGCGTTCCGGTGCTGCTGGAGTTCATCACGAGCAAGGAGACCGATGTGTCGCGGCCGGGGACGTGAGACTTCCGGCGTCGCCCGCGCCTTCGCCGGGGCGACGTTGAGGAAGCCGCTACCGCCCCGAAATCTGCAATTCCAGCAGCGCCATCCGCTCCAGCGTCTTGGGGTCGGTCTCGCCCTCCTGCGCCGTGCGCAGGATGCTCTCGGCGATCGACTGAACAGCCGCGGAAGAAACCGGGTGCGGCAGCGTCGCGACGGCGCCCTCCATCGCGGTTTTCATGAGGCCGATGGTTTCGGGCGGGAATGAAGCGTTGGCAAAGTCTTTCATGGCGTCAGCCTTTCGGAACGCGCCTCGCCGCGATCCACCTCCGCCAGCCGGTCCAGCAGCGACGCCAGGCGCGGGGTCAGCGGCAGGCGCTCCGCATTCAAGGCGATGCGAAACCCGTCGCCGATCTCCCTGCGGATCGCGGCGTTGTGGGTGCGGTCGATCTGGACGTCGCCTGTATGGGCGAAATTTGTCATGGCGTTTCAGTTCGATGCCTGTGCCGGCGAGATTGGCGGAAAGCGCAGCCGACAGGGCTCGCTGCACAATACCCACCCTGCGCGCTACACCGGCGCTGGGTGCAACGCGCGCCAGTGTCGGATAACGGACCTTGCGGCAAAACGTTCCGCCGCAGCCGGGTCGCCGGGCGACTTTCTGGTGAAACCCTTATGCCGGAGGAACGCGAGGCGGGTTCCGGGGATTGTCCGGCCACACTCACTGGAGAAGCACCATGAAAGTCGTATTTCTGGCCGCTGCCCTTGCGGTTACCGCCCTGGCGGCCCCGGCCGGGGCGCAGGAAGTGATCTATAACCCGGGCTACTGTGCGCAGTTCTATCCGAACGCCAATTGCCAGAACAAGGGACCGGGCAACCCCTATACCGACGGATACCGGCGCGGCGGCTGGCATGGCGGCTACGCCTGGGCGGCTCCCCGCCCCTGGCGCCACCGGCATCATCGTTATTACAGCCGCTATTGAGTTCGTAGTTCGTAGCCCGGATGGAGCGTAGCGCAATCCGCGGACCGCCGGCGTGGAATGATCCCGGATTGCGCTTCGCTCCATCCGGGCTACAGACTGCTACAGCCTGCGTTCTTCCGCGGGCGGAGCCAGCCCGCGCCTGGTCTGCGCTACCGCAGCACCAGCCCCGTCGCCGCCTCCAGCTCGGCGATCGCCTGCGCCGCATCGACCACCTTGATTGTGGTCATGCCCATCGCGCGCGCGGGTTTCAGGTTGACGCCGAGATCGTCGAGGTAGATGCAACGTTTCGGGTCGACGCCGAGCTTCTCCACCATCATCCGGTAGATGCGCGGGTCGGGTTTGCGTAGGCCGATCTTCGCCGACTCGATGATATGGTCGAACAGCGTCATCACCTCGGCGATGTATAGCGTGCGCCCGCTCGCGCTGCCGATCGCGTTGGCGGGAAGGTTGTTGGTAATGCACCCGGTCTTGAATTTTGTTTTGACGCGTCTCAGCGCTTCGACCATCTCGGGCCGCAAATCTCCCGACAGCAGCGGTAGCACATCCCGGCCACGCACCTCCGCGCCGAGCAGCAGCGACTCCGCCGCGAACAGCTGGTCGAAGGCTTCGAGGTCGACCTCGGCACGCTCGAATTTCGCCCAGGCATTTTCAAGATGATTGGCGGCATTGGTGCGCCGGATGATATCGGCGGGCAGCCCACGCGCCGCCTCGAACCGCGCGAACGCCTCGAACGGCGAGGTGGTGAGCACGCCGCCGAAATCCCAGATCACCGCCTCGATGGTCACGGCGCCGCCGCCACGCGGTCCATCGCCGCCTGGATCGCGGCGAAGCGTTGGTCCACCGCACCGCGCATGTCGGGATGGGTGAATACATAGACTTCGTCGGCGCGGATCGCGGCAACCACGCGCGCCGCGACCTCAGCCGGCTCGAGCCCGCTGGCTATGTTGGCGGCGATATGGGCGAGCAGCTGGCCTGCCGGGCTTGCCGGATCAAACACCTGTCCCTCGCCGTAACGTTCGGGCCGGTTGCGGGCGCTCTCGCCGATGCGGGTGCGCACGAAGTGCGGACAGAGCACGCTGACGCCGATGCCGAGCGGCTTCAGCTGCGTCGCAAGTCCCTCCGACATACCGACCACCGCGAACTTGCTCGCGACATAGGGGCTGAACCCGAGCCCGCCATTCATCCCGGCCATCGAGGCGGTGTTGACGAAGTGGCCGCCCTCGCCGTGCTCCCGGATGTGGGGCAAGAAAGCGCGGACGCCGTGCACCACGCCCATCAGATTGACGTCGAGCACCCATCGCCAATTGTCGAGCGAGATGTTGTCGATGCCGCCGGCAGCCGCGACGCCGGCATTGTTGCACACCACATGGACGTTGCCGAACGCCGCTATCGTCTCCTTGGCGGCGCGATCGACGCTTGCGGGATCGGCGACGTCGCAAACGATGCCGCGCACGGTCGGCCCGGCATTGTGCAGGCTCTTGACCGCGGCCGACAGCGCCTCGGACTCGATATCGGCGAGCATAACCTTCATGCCGGCCGCCGCCAAGGCGCGGCCGAGTGCCAGCCCGATGCCCTCGGCCCCGCCGGTCACGAAGGCCGCCTTGCCGGCGAGCTCGCGCATGATTTTCTCCTCAAGGCTTGAAGAACGGCAGTTCGTTGAGCGCCTTTTTAGCGTGGTGTCAACCATCCGACAGCCCTTCACGCCGATACGTCGTCGATCGGGGCCCGCGGGGTATCGGGCTCAGCCATCTCCCTTCGCCATGGGAGCCGGCGCGCATGATCGGCGCATTCAGCCTCATCGTGAGAGCTGCGGGCTGGCGCGGCGTCTCGAAGAATGGCCCGGAGGGCCTGACGCGGCGTTTCCGCGGCGGATTGGCACCGCGCCTTCCGGCGGCGCCCCATTGCGCTATAGTGGCGCCCGCCACGCGGCCGCCGGGGCGGCTATTTGGAGAAATGCAAAGATGCCTGCCCTCGACACCGCCCTGATCGTTCTCGGCGGCATCGCTCTGTTTGCGGCCTTCGTCAACGGCGCGATCGGCTACGGATTTTCCTCGCTCACCGTGCCGCTGGCGCTGGTGTTTTATGCCAATCGAATCCTCAATCCCGCCATCGTGCTGATCGAGGTGTTCCTCAATCTGTATGTGCTCTTCATCAACCGGGACGGCGTTCCGGCGGTATGGCGAAGGGTGGCGCCGATTCTGGTCGGACTTTTGCCCGGTATCGCGATCGGCGCCATGGTACTTGCCGCGCTGCAGCCCGGCTGGATCAAGCTCGGCACCTACATCGTGATCCTGCCGCTGATCCTGATCCAGGCGGCGGGGTGGCGGCGGCCGGTGCGCTCGACATGGCTGATCGGCGTCCCGTTCGGGACCGGGCTCGGCGTACTGTATTCGGTGACCACCATCTCCGGCCCGCCGCTGGCGATCCTGTTCAACAATCAGGGCCTGGTCAAAAACGAATTCCGCGCCGGTCTCGCGCTGGTCCGCGTCGCGGAGTCGAGCGTCACCGCGCTGGTATACTACCAGCTCGGCCTGTTCATCACTGAGAGCGTCGATCTGCTGGCGGTGTTCATCCCCGCCGTCGTGATCGGCATACCCCTCGGCGCCTTTCTGATGCGGCACGTCGATTCCGAGACCTTCCGCCGCATCTGCATGAGTTTCGATGCATGGGTGGTCGGCTTCGGATTGTCGCGGGTGTTGATCGAGCTGGCGTTGATGCCGAGCCCGTGGGCGTATGGCGTAATGGCGGTGACGATCCTGATCGATGTTTATTTGCTGTATGTGTTTTTCACACGGCGGAAGAGGGATGCGGAGGGCGCGGCGAATTGATCGCAGGCAGTTTGCCAGATGCTGATTTCGGTTACGATGGACCCTCGCCCAATGCCCTGGCGACATTGCGAAAACGATCAAGCGCCGTCTGCAGGCTTTCGACGATTTCGGCCGCGACTTCGTCAGGTGGTGGCAGCAGGTCAGGATCGTCGAGTGCGTGATCCTTGAGCCAGAAGATGTCGAGGTTGACCTTGTCGCGCGCCAGCAGGGTTTTCAGCGGGAAGCGCTTGAACTTTTCAGTCTCTTTCCGTTTGGAACGGTTGCCGGATTGATAGCAGGCGACGAAGTCGTTGAGATCGGCGCGCACCATGGGGCGCTCTTTCAAGGTGAAGCGCTGGTTGGTGCGCAGGTCGTAAATCCAGAGTTCTTTTGTCGCCGAGCTTTCGGAAGGGGGCTTTTTGTCGAAGAACAGCACGTTGGCCTTGACGCCCTGCTTGTAGAAGATCCCGGTCGGCAGCCGCAGCAACGTGTGGAAATCGAAGTTCTTGAGCAACCTGCGCCGGATCGTCTCGCCCGCGCCGCCCTCGAACAGCACGTTGTCGGGCAGCACCACGGCGGCTTCGCCGTTTGGTGCCAGCACGGTCATGATGTGCTGCAGGAAATTCAGCTGCTTGTTCGACGTGGTGACGAAAAAGTCCTGCCGGTCGTAATCCTCGCGTTCGCTGTCGATTTCGCCGTCGTCGCGGACGATGCGGTAGCTCTGCTTCTTGCCGAAAGGCGGATTGGTGAGGATGATTTCGTACGTTTTCCCGCCGGCGCCGAGCAGCGCGTCCTTCTGCTCCACGATTGAATCGACGCCGGTAATGCCGTGCAGATAAAGGTTCATTGCCGCAAGCCGCACGACTTCCGGCACGATATCGACGCCGGAAAACTTGTTCTTCAAGGCCGAATAGACGCCGCGATCGCGCGCCGTCGCGTGTTGCTTCATGTGTTCCCATGCCGCGAGCAGGAAACCCGCGGTACCGCAGGCCGGATCGTGGATGGTCTGGTGCGGTTTTGGATCGACCACGCGCACCATCGCCTCGATCAGCGGGCGCGGCGTAAAATATTGTCCGGCGCCTGATTTCACGTCCTCGGCGTTGCGGGCGAGCAGGCCTTCATAGATGTTGCCCTTTACGTCCACCGGCAGGCCAAGCCATGTCTCGCTGTCGATCAGGCCGACCAGGCGTTTCAGCTTGGCCGGGTCCTGGATCTCGCTCTGCGCCTTCAGGAAGATCGCGCCGATGATGCCTTGCTGTTTCGACAGCTTGTCCAGAAGCTTAACATAGGCGGTATTAAGCGCTTCACCGGAAAGGTCCTTGATGTCGCCCCAGCGCGCGCCGGCAGGAAGCATCGAGGCTTCGCCGATCTGGGTGACCCGTTCCTCGTCCATCTTGAGAAACAGCAGATAGGAAATCTGGCTGATATAGGCTTGATACGACACGCCTTGGTCGCGCAGCACATGCGCGAAATTCCAGACTTTTGCGACGAGGGACTGGGCGTTCATCTCTTTCTCTTTTCTGGGCGGCCGCGTCGCTCGGGCTTGGCAGCAGAACGATTTGAATTCTGTGCTTTGATGCGGGCCAGCAGCGCACTTGCCGGCTCGTCAGCTGGGTCTTGCGGTACGAGGCGGCCCTCGAAGGCGGCCTTCAGGACGGACTGCTTGAGCCGCTCGGCGTCGGCGGCCTCGGCGTCGAGCATGGCCAAAGTATCGGCGCCGGCGGCGAACGCATCGGAGACGCGGCGGACCACTTCGGCGGCTTCGGTAGAGGGAGGGATCGGAATGGGCGTTGCTTTTAGCGACTCGCCGGACAGTCCCTGCTGTCCGGCCGTGGTTTTGATGTTTGCGGCTATATGCCTCCGACTAGCGCCGGTATTCACGGCAAGCTCCACAAACTCCGCCAGCGGTGAAAGAACGGCTTCAAGGCGAACGCGGATGATCTTGTCAGGATAGAAACGTTTGGGTCCCCTGTAGATCGCGCCCACGCCGACAAGATCGGCTGATCCGTTATATCGCGTAAAGAGCAGGTCACCTCTTTCGACCGTAGCGGTCGCGGCTAGCTTGGCTTGATCGCTATCTAGAAAGCGGATTTGCGTTTCGTCTATGCGAAGGGCTCTTACCGCTGAAATGCGCAGTATTGGATGCTGGTTCGAGGCGGCCCGCGGAGCCATCGCCGTTCCATTTCGGACGCTCTCCGCAATTCCGTCCAAAGTTGCCCAGCCCCAACCGCTGGGAAGCTGTGGTAGGAGGGAGGTATCCAGCGGTATGGGGGCTGCTGGGCGAGTTCGTCTTTCTCCACTCGCGCGTTTTTTTTGGAGGCGACTTAGGAGGTCGCGAGCCGTTTCGGAGACCGGGTTCGCCGCACGCCAGTCCTTCGTCAGCTCGCCGGTTACGCCAGCCTTCAACAGCGCGCGGCGAAAGGTTTCGATTCCCTTGCGCGCCTCCGCCAGCGCCGCCTCGCCCTCGGCGATCTCGGCGAACAATTGATCTACCCGAGCCATGATGCGGCATTGCTCCGCGATAGGTGCGAGAGGAATAGGAATGCGCTCAAGATCTGCTTTTGTGAGCTTTAAACGGGTAGTGCCGCCAACATGCGGTTCATAATCGATGAAGTTGAGTGCATGTAGAAGCCATGGTCCGATCGTCGACTTTTTTGGCGTAAGAATGTGCGCGTGGTTGTTAACCCAGTACCTACCCTCGACGGCATAAGCCTTGACTCGTTGCCGATCGAGAAAAGGCGCGCCGTCTTCACCCAGAAGGATTGCCGGAAAATCAAACAGGAAGCCGTCAATCAGGCCTACTTGTCCAGTTGCGCCGTAATATGGAAATAATTCGCTCGAGTCCTTGCCGGCTATGCGAGTTTGGCGTTCCACGGACTTAATTGGGCGACGACGGTAATCGTGAATGTCAACGATTTGACTGAGAGGCACCCAGCGCCATCGGTCTGGCAGTGCCCATTGCCCGTCCATGAGGTCGATTTGCTCGGCTACAGCTAATCCATCCGCCATCACGCCGCCCAATCCATCACCATCAGCCCCGGCACCCGCCCGAACTCGCGGCCGTTCGCCGTCACCAGCGTTGCACCGCGGCGTCGCGCCTGCGCGGCGATCAGACAATCATAAGGGCCGATCGGCGTACCCTTGCGCTCCAGATGCGCGCGAATGTCGCCGGCGTGTGCGGCATCCTCGGCATCGAACGGGAGAACCATAATTCCCGGCGCCAGAAACTCGGTCAGCAGGCGATCGGCCTCCGCCCGCCTGTCGCTGCGGGCATGGCCATAGCGCAGTTCGAACAGCGCGATCGCAGAAAAACCGATCTCCGTTCCCAGCCGTAGTTGCTCCGCCAGCCGGTGCCGCACCGAGGGCACGCGGCGGTTCATCACGTAGATCGCAATGTTGGTGTCGAGGCAGATCATTCGTCGAAAAAGATGCGCGGATCGGGCTCGACCGGCGGATCGTCGGGAATGCCATCGGGGAGGAAATCCCGCGCGCCGAGTTCATCGAGCCGCGCAAACCACGCTTCCACATCGAAGGGCTGTTTTTTCAGCGGCTCGAGGATCACCTTGTCGCCGACCTTGCTGACCCGCACCTCGCTGCCCTCGAAGCGGAATTCCTTCGGCAGGCGCACCGCCTGGCTGCGGCCGTGCATGAACAGCTTGGCGGTTGCACTCATGATCCCGCTCCTCGTGATAGATACCATTGATATATATCATGCCACCAGCGTGTCCGTCAACTCGTCGAGCAGCCCGGGCAGCCGCGCGCCGAACAGCGCCCTCGCCCGTACGATGCCGCCGCGTCCGGAAAATTCCGGCGCGTCCATCATGTCCTCGGGCCGGATTTCGACGTTGACGCCGAGATGATCGCGGATCGCCATCAGCCAGTTGCGCTGCTCGTCGCTGTAGCTGCGCCCGGCCTTTTCCTCGCGGCCGAGCCACAGGTTGAATCGTCCGGCAATCAGGGAAGACAAAGGCTCCAACGATTCACTCTGGCCGATCGCATAACGCACCAGCATGACGATGTCAGCGAGCGTACCAGCCGGATTGCCGCGTACCTTGTCGGAGGCGAGACGCTTGTAGGCGCGCCAGATATCGACCGGCTCAAGCAGCCAGGGCGGGCGCTTAAGCGCCTCCTTCAGGTCGTCCACCGCCTCATAGGTCAGCCGCTTCTGCGCGTAGGGAAGCCGGTAGAGGATTTGCAGGGCGGCTAGTTCATCCCGTCGCTCTTCCAGAAAACGCTTGAAGCGCTCCACCGTGCCGGCAGCCTTTTTCTCATCCCAGCCGGATGAAACGACGGCGTCGGTCGAGATCGTGTCGATGCGGATATCGGCGGCGGCTTTTATCTCTTTGAGCAACCGCCGCAACGTCGGATCATCGAATATGGTCGCGGCTTCGTCCTTCGCGGCCTCGCGGGCTTTCTCCTGTTCCGGGTCCGGCGCGTCCTTCGGCACGCGCTTCGCCAGCGCATCCGGATCGATGGCGTCGAGCAGGCGCGAAGCGAGGCCGGACAGATCGATGCCGCCTGAAGCCTTGGCGATGGCCGTGCGATCCTTCTCGCCGATCCGGCGGTCGAGCGCCGCAAGCCTTGCCGCAAGCGTCGCATAGGCGTCATCGTCGCGTCGGCCGGCCGCGATATCGTCGATCAGCCGGTCGAAAGAGATCACGCGGTCGCGTTCCAGCGGCTGCGAGACGGTTTTCAGGCTCTCGGAAACGCCGACGGCGTCGATCAGTACGAAGCGCGTCTTGGCTTCGGCGTCGGGCGTCACCTCGCGCAGCTTTTCAGCCGGAATAGTGCGCGCCCCGCGACCCTTCATCTGCTCGAAATAGAGTTCCGACTTTACGTCGCGCAGGAAGATCAGGACCTCGAGGGGTTTCACATCGGTTCCCGTCGCGATCATGTCGACAGTAACCGCGATCCGTGGATTGTAGTCGTTGCGAAACGACCGGATCAGCGCTTCCAGATCGCCGCCGTCGGTCTTGTAGGTGATCTTCTTGGCGAAATCGTTGCCCTTGCCGAACACCTCGCGAACGATGCCAGTGATCTCTTCGGCGTGGTGGTCGTCTTTCGCAAAGATCAATGTCTTCGGCACTTCGGTGCGGCCGGGAAACAATTCGGTGAACAGCGAGTCGCGGTAGGTTTCGAGGATGGTGCGGATTTGATTGGGCACCAGCACCGAGCGGTCGATCTGGTCGGGCGTGTAGCTGAAGTCCGCATCAAGCTTCTCATAGCGCTCGGCGCGGGTGCGCTTGTCGCGGACCGGCAGATCGTAACCCGCCTTTACCGTTCCACCGCGCTCGCCGATTTCGGTGCGGATGCGGAAGATTTCGAAGCCGACATTGACGCCATCGACGACGGAACGTTCATAGGGATATTGCGCGACGAGGTTCTTGCCGAAGAAACCGAGCGTGTGCAGCGAGGGCGTTGCGGTGAGGCCTACCGTGAACGCATCGAAATACTCCAGCACCTGGCGCCAAGTGCCATAGATCGAACGGTGGCATTCGTCGGTAATTACAAGGTCGAAAGTCTCGATCGGGATCGACGGATTGTAGGAAACCAGCCGCTCGGTATCGGCGCGCGACAGTTCGAAGGACGAAGCCTCTTCCTCCTCCTCCGACAACTCCTTGCCGGTCAGCACGGAATAGACACGCTGGATCGTGGCGATCACGATCTGCGCGTCCTTGTCGAGGCCGGCCGCTCCGAGTTTTTGGACGTTATAGATTTCGGAGAACGACCGTCCCGTGCCGGGCGGGCGATAGGCGAGATACTCGTCGCGCGTCTGACGGACGAGATTGGCGCGGTCGGCGAGGAACAGGATACGCTTGAACCCTGCGTGTGCCAGCAACCGGTAACTCAACGTGCAGGCCGTGAAGGTCTTGCCGGCGCCGGTCGCCATCTGCACCAACGCGCGCGGACGATTCTGTGCCAGCGAAAGTTCCAGCGCTGCCACGGCATCGATCTGGCACGCGCGCAGGCCATCGGTAACGAATGGCAACATTGCCTGAAGCCGGCCGCGCAAGGTAAGCGGCTCTTTCAGCCGGCGTTCCAGCGTCTCCGGCCGATGAAAGGTAAAAACGCGGCGCGATACCGGGTCGGGATCTGCGTGATCGCGAAACAGCGTTTCGGTGCCTGAGGCCACATATTCGAAACGGACCTGGCCTTCCTTGCGCACAAGGTGTTTCGGCACATCCGCGATGTAGCGCGCCGCCTGTTCGGAGAAACCCGAAAGCGTAGTGCCCTCCGGCTTGGCTTCGATCACGCCGCAGAGTTTTCGACCTACAAACAAGCCATAATCCACCGGACCGGACGCGGTCTGGAATTCACGCACCGCCACACCTAGCCCCGCCCCGAGGTTCATTTCGGCTTTGGACTGGATCAACCACCCGCATGCGGCCAGCCGCCTGTCGATCAACGATCGGGCCTTGTCCTCTGGATGGAAGGCGAATTCGCTCATGCCGCAATTTATGCGCGACATGAGGGCCTGACGCAAATCTGCGTACCCTATCTCGGTCCGATGTGGGGCCGCCCCCCGCCGCCCTACTCCGCCATCTCCGCCGGCACGCTCGCCGGTCCCGCCAACGCCCTCTCCTCCATCAGCACCATCAGCAGCGTGGCGCCAGCCATCAGCGCCGCCGCAGCCGCGAACACATAGCGGAACGCTGCGACCATATCGGCCGCAGCGATGCCGCCCGCCACGCTGCGCCCCTCGCCGACCACGGAAACACCGGCGCCCAGCGCCATCAGCAGAATCGCAGTGAACGCCGCGACCGTAAACGACGCCGCCAGCGCGCGGAAAAAGTTCAGCGCGCCGGTGATGGTGCCGACCAGCGAGCGTGCGACCGCATTCTGGATCGAGACCACGCTGATCGGAAAGGTGGTGCCCAGCCCCAGCGCGAACAGCGACAGCAGCACCAGCAGCGCCCATAGCGGCATCGGCGTCGCCACAGCCAGCAGGCCTGCCATCGCCGCCGCGAACGCGGTACCGATGATGGCGACGCGCTTGTAGTGCTTCATCCGCGCCATTGCCTTGCCGGCGATGGCGGCGCCTCCGGTGGAAACCGCGGCCAAAGGAATCAGCGCCAATCCGGATTCGCTCGCCGTCAGATGATAGACCGCCTCGTAGTACAGCGGCATGTGCACGGTCAGCCCCAGCATGGCGCCTAAAGCGCAGCCGCCGGCCGCCATTGCGTAGGGCACCACGGCGCCCCCCAGCAGCGGCAGCGGCAAAAACGGCTCGTCGCTGCGCCGGGCATGCCAGACGAAGCCGAGCGCCAGCGCCACCGCCGCGCCGATCATCGCGGTGATGACCGGCGACAGCCATGAAAACTTGTTGCCGCCCCAGGTCAGCACCAGCATGAACACCACCGCGGAGGCCATCAGCAGCACGCCGCCGGCGAGATCGACCTTGCGCCGGCGATGAAAGGTCGGGATCTTGCCCATCTTCGGCAGCAGCATCGCGAGCGAAGCGATGCCGAGCGGCAGGTTGATCCAAAAAATCATCGACCAGTGCAGATGCTCGGCGAACACCCCGCCGACGATCGGGCCGCCGATCCCGGCCGCGGTCCACACGCCGGAGAAATACGCCTGGTACTGGCCACGCTCGCGCGGGGTGACAATGTCGGAGATCACGACCTGCACGATGGGCAAAATGCCGCCGCCGCCGAGCCCCTGCAGCCCGCGCGCGACGATCAGCATCGGCATGTTAGGCGCAACCGCGCACAGCACCGAGCCGATCACGAACAGCGACATCGCCGCGATGATCATGGCGCGGCGGCCATAGATGTCGCTGAGCGTGCCGAACACCGGGGCCACCGCGGTCGAAGCAAGCAGATACGCAGTGATCACCCAGGAGAGCGAGGAGACGTCGTGGAACTGGCGCCCGATGGTCGGCAGCGCGGTGGCGACGATGGTCTGATCGAGCGCCGCCAGGAACATGGTCAGCATCAGGCTGAGCAGGATGGTGCGGACTTCGTTTTGGCTGAGCGGCGCCCGCGGCACGATCGGCGGCGCATCGGCCAGTTCGATGACCTCGCTGGTGACGCGCGACAGATCGCGCGCGGTGGCTTGCGGCAACGGCTGTTCAGCAGCCGTGTCACGGCTCGGGCGGTCGAACTTGTTCATGCGGGGCTATGGGAATCGGTGTTTGATCGCAGGCGCGGAAGGTTGGCTCACGCGCTTATGTAGCCGCTGATTCACCGGTGTGGCAGCGGCTTACGCGCATGGGTGGGTCCCACTGAGCTGGACGCGCCCTATGCCCCTAGGTATTCGTCCCAACCTTCGCCGTTTTCCCCACCTTGTTTAGGAGTATCGGGAGCAATGCAACGCCGAGACATACTACGCCGGCCACGAGGCCCCACGTCAGACCGATGCCGAGACAAACGAAACCGGTAGCAACCACCCCGCCCAGCATCCGCTCCCAAAGCAACAAGCGGTGTCCCCACACAACCCCGATATAAACGAAGCTCAAGGCAGCGACCGCTCCCCACGCGACAAGTCCATGATTCGGCCAAGTCGGCCCGGATATCAAGCTGGATATCAGATTGGACATCGTCCCCCCGACGAGCATCATCCCGATCCAGAAAATCACATAGTCGTGCGGCGTAAGCGCTTTGCGCCGCCACCACACCAGAACTCCTCCCATGTATAGTTCGAGAAGGCAGGCAAGCAGTAACATCTTGGTCGAGTGTTCTGGCAGGTAGGAACTAGACACATCGCTGATCACGAGCAGGCTGATCGCAGAGCAGCCTCCCCAGTAGATTGGCAGTTCGCGTTCGGTCCAGTCGTTCCAGTGGCGCGCAAGAAAAAACAGGCCCGGTGCCAGCAGGATGCAGCCACCAACGCTGATACCCAATCCGATGGGAGGCGTTGGCGACGTGCTGATGAAAAGGAAGAAACTCACCGAAATCACAGGCACGATCGCAGCCACCCAGTAGGACGCCAATTCAAGTCTGTCCACTGAAGTCCATCGACGGCACCTGAAGGCTATGAAGAGAAGAATGACGCCGCTCGTTATGGCGAGACTCTTGAAAAAAATCCAATTGGGCACACCGTAAGCGCCAATGAATTGCCATCCTGTGACAAGGAAGAGCAGTATTTCACTGAACATCATCACCGGCAGCGCCAGCACCGCGGTCGCTCCCGCAATCCGAAGCCGCGATTTTTTGTCGGTAGCCGGCGATTTGGAGTCCGGCGCTGCAACCCTTGGCCCGCTTCCATCTGGCCGAGATTGGGAGGCCACCGGAAATTCCCAGGGCGAGCCGGGCGGCGGCGGGCTGACCACGAACGGTGGCTGTTGCTGCGCCGGACGCTCGTCCATCGACCCGAGCGCGATCGACGGCTTCGCCACCACCGCATCGATACGCTCGATCAGCCGCCTGGTGTGGTGATCGAAGTCCTCCCCGGCATCCAGCCGCCTCGCATGGATGCCGGCGAGGCCTGCGATCGACCGCGGAAGCTCGTTCAGGCCCGGCATCCGCGCACCGTCGACCAGCACCGGCACGATCGGAATTCTCGCCTGCAGCGCGGCTTCGATCTCGACCCGCGCCAGGCTTTGCGGCGAACGGATGCCGCCGCGCCGGCGGAAAAATCCGCGGCCGCCGAGCCAGCGATCGCCGATCACCACCAGCACGACATCGCTGGCGCGCAGCGCCGCCAGCGTGGTGCGCTGATATTCGACGCCCGCCTCGTTGCTGGTCACGTCGACGAACACGTTGTTCGCGCCATACTGGGCGCGCAGCCTGTCGCCGAGGCGGCCGGTGGCATGAAAGGTGTCTTCACGCCGGTAGCAAACGAAAATCCTGGGCAATGGCGGCGATGTTCCTGAAATTCGGGTGGTAAATCATCGGTTGTATAGTAAATCTTCTACGCCGCATCCATCGTTTTCCGCCGCCGGAGATTTTTACAGGTGACCGCCATCGACCTTGACCGGCATGTCTTCAATGACGACCTGCTGATGGATGACCGAAACCGCGCCGCGGTGATGGCACGCTACAAGACCGTCGCCCACGTTCTCGACCATGAAAGGCTGCGCGAGCTGTTCCAACACTATGACGGCCCCGCCACCAAGGCGAAGCGCAGGGGCCGGCTGTTCGGCTACATATCGATCGTATGCATCCTGTTCGCCTTCATCATCGCGTCCTTGGAGCACTTCTGGTCGCACGTCCCCGAGGCCTGGCCCAAGATTCTGGCGGGGCTGGCGGGCGTGCTGGGCATCGCCGGCGCCGCCATCGGCTCGATCGGCGTGCTGCATTCCAAAAAAAAGCGGCAGTGGCTGTACGGGCGGTTGATGACCGAGCGGCTTCGCCAGTTTCATTTCCAGACCATGGTGCGGCGGTTGCCGCAGATCCGCGCCTCGCTCCGCGAGGGCCCGGACCATCCGGCTTTCGTGGCGGCGCGCGCCGAATGGCTGGCCGCCTTCGAGGCGCGGTTTGCCGGAAAGCTCGATTCGCAATTCGCCGAGGTCGTGCAGTCGGAGGGAAGCGAGGGTCTGTGGTTGCATCCGCGGCATGCCGAGACGGAGTTCGGCCCCGATGCGCCGGAGCTCAATCCGCTGTTCGAGGCCTATCGGGAATTGAGGATCCAGCACCAGTTGGGATACGCCAGCCGCGAACTGTCCGAATTCAACCGCAAGGGACCGCGCGCTCATCATACCAGACTGTCGACGGCTTCCGTGCTCTGCGTCGGATTGCTGTGCTTCATCCATGGCGGGATCGTCGTGCTGGTGCTGAAGGGCGAACTGGCGAATATCGAGAAGATACTGGCCGCCCTTACCATCGTGATTGCACTGTTGGCGCTGGCGGTGCGCGCGGTCGAGCAGGGCCTGCAGCCGGAACGCGAGATCGAACGCTACCAGCAATACCGCTCCGCGGTTCGCGCCGTGCTGGAACGGTTCGATCTCGCCAAGTCGCAGGCGGAAAAACTTCGCGTAATGTCCGAGATGGAGCGGCTGTCCTACGACGAGATGCGCAACTTCCTCATCACCAACAGCGCATCGCGGTTTGTGATGTGACGGCGGGTGCGGCGAGCGCGCCGTGCTTCCGGATGCGCGCCGGACTCGACGGCCGCGGTTTTTCCATGCGACATTCGTGTTGCAAGGGAGAACGCCGCGATGGACGAGATATCGATCAACACGACGACGGTAGGCGACCAGGATCAGCCCGCGGTCGCCGGATTTCGCGGCACCCAGTTTGCCGTGGTCTGGACGGATCACGGCACGGGCAATATCAAGGGCCGGATGCTGGGCGTGAACGCGGCGCCGAGCGGCGACGAGTTCACCGTCAACTTTCCGCAAGAAGCCGGCACCAGGCGCCAACTTCCGGCGATCATCGAGACCGGCGCGGGCCTGGCTGTCGCCTGGATCGAGCAACTGCCGGGGGCGACGGCGCAGATAAAACTCCGCACCTTCGAGGCGGATACGCTGTCGGGACCTGAAAGCGAGGTCTCCAGCGCAGAGGTCGAGCCGCTGGTACGGCCGGCGCTGGCGCGGCTGGCGGACGGCGGCTTCGTCGTCGTGTGGGCCGACAAGCGGGAGGGCGAACGCATCCGCGCGCAGCGGTATGCGTTTGACGGAACGAAAAAAGGTCCCGAGTTTCGCGCCAATACCGTGCCCGGCCTGCACCGGGTCCCGATGGTGGCGTCCTTGAGCAACGGAAACATCGTCATCGCATGGCGGGCGCGGCTTCAAGGCCCGCTGCTCGTGCACCTGCAGATATTCGACGCCAACGGTCCGGTCGGCGGCGAGCAGACGACGGCGCTGAATATCACGGAGGCAGCCATGGCCGCGCTCGATTCCGGCCGCTTCGTCATCGCTTCAGTCAGGAGCGCGCTCGACGGCGAGGCCGGCTTCGATACCACGGTCGCCCAGGTGAACGTGTTCGAGGCCGACGGCGCGTTTGCCAATATAAGTTTTGCGGCAACCAGCAGCAGCCGGATCCAGTCCTCGTGGCCGACGCTCGCGCCGTTGCCCGGCGGACGATTTCTGCTGGCCTGGACGGAACTGAATGTCGACGATCCCGCCGCCGGCACCAATGTTGCGGCAAGAATTTTCTCGGTCCAGGGGCCGATCGGCCAAGCGATTCGGGTCAACACGTCGACGGGCGGTCAACGATTCAGCCTGGGTGCGGCCGCGATTTCGGCGCTGGCGGTCGAGAGTGCTCTGGTCGCTTGGGCCGACGACAGCAACGCCGGCCCCGACCAGTCGGGCCGCGCCATCGAAGGACGGGTATTGACGATACCGACAGGAGGTTTCGCGTAAGGACCCTCCTATCGTAACCCGCCGTCGAATCGCGAACGCCGCGGGTTAAGCTTCGCTAATCCGTCCCGAGGTAGTCTGATAGAACGCGGCAGGCTTGCGCGTCCGGGTCATTGCTTCTCAAGTTTAGTGATGGTCTTTATCCCGCCGACTTCGGCTGTGGTAAACACCACCTTGTCGCCGGGTTGTAGCGCGTTGAACAACAATCCGTCTTGCACCTTGAAATCCTCGGCCGTGCCCCCGGCGGTCGTGCCGACCGTCCCGCTCTGCGCCGGCTGGATCGTGATCTTGCCATTGGCCTCGTCAATCCGGGTGATGGAGCCGGTAACGGACTGTTGGGCGAAAGCTCCCGAGCTGACGGTAAGGGCGGCCGCCGCCAAAACTATTCTTGCTAGCTTCATGCTCGTCTCCTGACTTTGGACTACCCGCGATAAGCGGCCACCAACGCGCTTCGTTCCATGAATGGAACGTCGCGAGATCGTGCACACGGCATCGTGAACTTCAGTCGGCTCAAATCCATCCCGTTCCCAAATCCGCCGGTTGCGTGTGCGTTGCACTCGATCTAGAAAATCCGCTGCGGGGAAACGCGGACTCCCCATTAGACGGTCTTGGTCCAAGCTCCGCGCAACGCTCGATTAAGTCGAGGAGATTGCGCGTGGACGACCCAAGCCCGACGTTTCCCGTGCATGAGCTGTGTCAACCGGTCGACTCCGGCGCCGCGCCGGGCGTCAGCTCGCCGGTGGTTTATTGTGGTACCGATCAACAGGTCAGCGAAGGCTTCGCCACCGCGTTACGAATAATGGGCGTCGGCGCAAGCTTTCCCGTCGGCCTTGCGCCAGCCATCGACAGCCTCAACACGGAGGGCAACTAATGCGAACGATGCTTTGGAGCGTGGTTTTGGTTTTCGCAGCCTCGTTTGCCGGCGGCGCGCATGCCCAGGCGATCGACTGGCAGAAAGTCGACGACGCATTCGGCAGAAAGCCCGTCGTGACCGACGACGTGCATCGCTATGGCTTCCCGCGCACCGATCTGACGGTGACGCTCGATGGCGTCACGCTCAAGCCCGCGCTTGCCCTCGGCGGCTGGGTCGCGTTCAAGCCGGCGCATGGCGGCGCCATGGTGATGGGGGACCTCGTGCTGTTGGAGAGCGAGATCAACCCCGTGATGCTCAAGCTGATCGCAGGCGGCATCGAGATCACCGCCGTGCACAATCACCTGCTGCGCGCCAGCCCCGCCACCTTCTACATGCATGTCGGCGGCCATGGCGACCCGGCCGGGATGGCGGGCGTCATTCGCGATGCGCTCGGCGCCAGCAAGACGCCGCTGGAGGCACCGGCAGCCGCAGGTCCGGCACCCGCAATCGATCTCGACACAAGCGAGCTCGATCAAATCATCGGCGTCAAGGGTCGGGTGAACGGCGGCGTCTATGCGTTCAACGTTCCGCGCCGCGAACCGATCAAGGAAGGCGACATGGTCATGGCGCCGGCCGGACCCTTGGGCGTCGGCATCGCCATCGGATTCCAGCCGACCGGCGGCGGCAAGGCCGCGGTCACCGGCGATTTTGTGCTGACCGATGACGAGGTCAATCCCGTGATCAAGGCGTTGCGCACGAATGGCATCGAGGTGACGGCACTGCACAGCCACATGCTGAACGAGCAACCGCGGCTGTTCTTCATGCATTTCTGGGCCAATGACGACGCCTTGAAACTTGCGCGGGGGCTGCGTGCCGCGCTGGACAAGACGGCCAGTACGAGAAGCTCGGGTTAGCCGCGGGAGGGCAAAGGCGCTCTTGCGCCGCGCCCACCATTTCATGGATCCACCGTCTTCGCGCCGGATCCTGGGCGCGCCCGCCGCGTGCGCGCCGCTTTGCCCAATCTCCGCAGTGTTGGACCCAGACATCCGTTGAATGGAATCCTCGATCGAATGAATTCGCAGCGACTGCATTTGCAGCGATTCGATCGGCTGTCCGAAGCCCGATGTCACACCGGATTCAGCGGTCCGCTACTAACTCTCGATACGCCTGCGCTACCTGTTTCGATTCTCTGCGGTGACCCGGAATTTCCCTCCGGCCAGCATCCCGGTGCAATACCACCAGGACCGTCCTCGGTCCATGCCCAGGAACATTTTGGTTTCCACGCATTGCACGTAGTCCCTGTGGGTCAGCGTGTCTTTGCAGGTTGCCGAGAAAACCGAGTAATACCCGGCCGATTCGCTGCATCCAACCCACGGGTCCTTGCCGCGTCTGAAGCTTGACTCGCAGCCATCGTTGCAACTGTGGGCCTCTCTCTCGAGCCGGGCAAGTTTTGCCATGATAGGACCCCGCGCAGCGGCCGACGGCGTCCCGGCCGCCGTTCCGCTCGGCGGCCCGGCCACCGTTCGGGTGGCTCGCGATGTCCGGCCCGGCCGGCGCACCACCGGACCGGACCCTTGTGGCGTTACCTCCACCCGTTGCGGCCTTGCCACTTGTCTCGGCGCTTCGACCGTGATGCCGGGAAGCCGGGAGTTCGGTGTGGTTTGCGACTTTGCCGCGCCGGTGAGGCAACACAGCAGCGCAGTTGACACGATAGCAACAGCTGACGGCGCGACCAGGCTTGATGACATTCTCATAACGCGTTCTCCGATTTGGGGCATCAATGCCCTGTCAGTGCGGGCACCGCACCATCGTCTCCAACGAGTCGTTCCGTTCGGCGCGGCACGCTCACGTCCCGGCCTACTCCGCCACGCGCAGCTGCGCACCGCCATGACTGCGATCGAGATCGCGCGACAGCAGACGGGCGGCGACGCCGGAGGCGCGGCTCACCTGCTCGAGATAGGTTTTGGTCACCCGCGCGAAGTGATTGTAGATGATGACCGCCGGAATCGCGGCGACGAGGCCGATCGCGGTCGCGAGCAGAGCTTCGGCGATGCCGGGCGCGACCACCGCGAGGTTGGTGGTCTGCGCTTTCGAGATGCCTATAAAACTGTTCATGATGCCCCAGACCGTGCCGAACAGGCCGACGAAGGGCGAGGTCGCTCCAATGGTCGCGAGCAGACCCATGCCGAACCGGATGCGGCGGGCCTCGGCCCGCGAGATTTCGGCAAAGCGCGAGGCCGCGCGCTCCTTGATGCCGCTATCGGAGGAGATGCCGCCGGACAGCCGCGCCTCGCGCATCGCCGCCGCAAGGAACGCCGATAGCATGCCACTCTTCGCTCCCAGCGCGAACTGCGCGTCGGCAAGCGAAGGGGCCTCCCCCGTTGTCTTGAGCGATCTGCGGAGCTTGCCCCGCGCCACGGACAGTTCGATTGTCTTGGCGATGAAGATGGTCCAGGTCGCGAGCGAAGCGAATGCAAGCCCGATCATCACCGCTTTCACGATGACGTCGGCGGACAGGAACATCGACCATGGCGACAGATCCCGCGGCCCCGGGACGGTCGATTTCAGCGATCTGGCGTTGTCGCCGCCGGCCTCAGGCGCGGACGCGGCTGGCAGGACGGTCGCTGTTGCCGGTGCAGGCTGAACTGCTGCCGGCGCCACAGTCGGTGGGGCGGCCGGCGCGGACGGAGTTGCAGCTGCGGGCGGTGCGGCCTGTGCGTTCACATAAGGCATCGGGTGGGATGCCGCATTCTGTTGCGCGCGCGCGGCAGACGCGGACGCGCAAAGCGCAACCGCGGTCAGCAAGTTGACAATCTTTCTGAGCGCACTTTCTCCGCTCACTACCGCACTTTCTCCCAACCAATATCGGCCAAAAGCGAAAGAGGCCGCCAACTGCCTTGGGTATCGCTATTCCAGGCGCGGTTCTTTTACTTCTTGAACGCCAGGCTCGTGCAATACCAATGGTATTCCATCGGTCTCCAGGCCAGAAAATGACTCAGCTCCGTGCACTCGGCATAGGTTTTGAAGTTGCGCCCGTTTCTGCACGTTCCGGCGGGAGAATAAGCGGGCCAGCCGGACGCGGAGCATCCGACGTAGGGAAGGTTGCCTTTCGGAAAGCTCGTTGCGACACCGCCGAGGGTACTGCTGGAGGTCCTCTCCAACCTGCGAAGCCGCGCTAATGGTGATTCTCCGGGCAGCGGCCCCGAACCGGTTGCTGTGGTTGGCGATGGCGATCTCCCAGGGTACACGGCGGTGCGCACGGTCTCGCGGACAATTTCGCGCGGCTGCGGCTTTTCTGGCCTAACCGCTCGCGGCTTCGGCGCCTGGACGGTGATGCTCGGAAGCGTGCTGCCGCCCGAAGGTGTTTGCGCCACTGCGGCGCTCAGGCCGCACAACGATGTGGTTGACAGGATCACGACAGCTGCGGGCGCGACAAGGCTTGATGTCATTCTCATGAGGCGTTCTTCCAAAGCCGGACATTGATGCCGTGCCGGGGCGGCGCGGGTGCGCAATTTGGCCTCGGCGGCAAGGCGAGCATGTCCTTGACCAGGTCATCGACGTCGCTTCCGAAAGGAAGCTAGTCATCACTGGAAGTGTCCGATGTATCTCGGGAATTTCCGCGCCCCGCGGTTTTGAAATTTTTCATGTCGGAGCGCCGGCAAGATACATTATGTTACAAGACGGGATCGCTTGGCTTGCCGGTTGGATACTCTGGCGGGCATGGGGAATTCGCAGGCGCGGCCCGGAGGTCGCATCGAGAGGCTAACCGATCGAGAAGAATATGGGCTATTACCGACGTCCTGATCGCTTGAGTTCGGCGACCTGCAGCCTCTCCCCAGCCAACTTCCCGCCTGCGAGCAGGCTGCTGCAATACCACCAGGTGCCATTGCGGGCCCAGCCAGTTAACAGTCCATGTTCCGTGCACTCGGCGTAGGTCTTGAAGTTGCGCACGTTTCGGCACGTGGGCGAAAAAAGGTCGCTGGTGGTAGAGCATCCATTCCACGGCTGGTTGCCGTACTTGAAGCTCGTTTGACAACCGTCGGTACAATTGCTGCTGGTTCGCTCAAGCTCTTTGAGCTTCGCCAGCACCGAGCCCGGCGCAGGTGGTGGCGTGCGAGCGGCGGTTTGAGCGGGCTTCGCGGCGGCCGGTGCTCTCCGGCGGCCCGCGCTTGTGGCTGCTTGCCGCACCGGCCTGTGTGGCCTCGTCACTTCCTTTGGCGCCACGACGGTGACGCTGGGTAGCGCGGAGCTCGGCGTGGTTTGCGAGATTGCCGGGCCGCCGAAGCCACACAGCAACGCAATCGACAGGATAGCGACAGCTGAGGGCGCGACAAGGCTTGATGACATCCTCATAACTCGTTCTCCCAAATCCGGACCGCATGCTTAAGGTCTATCGACATCGCTTTCCGCCAAGACAAGAAAGGCATCACCGGAAGCGTCCGATGTATCTCTCGAATTTCCGTTCGTGACCATTTTGAAATTTTTCATGTCGGGCCGGCGGGACGATACATTATGTTACAAAACGGGATATCGCTCGCCTTTCCGGTTGGGTACTCTGGAGTGCATGGGCAATTCGCACCACATTCTCGTCGTCGACGATGATCTGGGTTTGCGCGAGCTGCTGGACCGGTATTTTGCCGGCCACGGCTATCGGGTGACCACGGTCGCCAACGGCCGGCAGATGCGCGAGGTCTTGGCAAACCACCGCGTCGATCTGATCGTGCTTGATCTGATGCTGCCGGGGGACGACGGGCTGACGCTCTGCCGCAACCTGCGCGCCAACCAACCCTACGACATCCCGATCCTGATGCTGACGGCGCGCGGCGACGAAGCCGACCGCATCGTCGGCCTCGAGATGGGGGCGGACGACTATCTCACCAAGCCGTTCGCTCCGCGCGAGCTGCTCGCCCGAATCCGTTCGGTGTTGCGCCGGGCCGAGATGCTGCCCCGCAACCTTGCGGCGTCGGAGAAAGCCCGCCTGTTCCGGTTCGGGGATTGGAAGCTCGACACCGCCGGACGTTTCCTGGTCGATTCCAACGAGACCGTGGTGTCGTTGAGCGGTGCCGAATATCGGTTGTTGCGCGTGTTTCTCGATCACCCCCAACGTGTCCTCAATCGCGATCAACTGCTCGACCTGACGCAAGGCCGTGAGGCCGAAATCTTCGATCGCTCGATCGACCTTCTGGTCAGCCGTCTTCGCCAGCGATTGCGCGACGACGCGCGGGAGCCGTGCTACATCAAGACGGTGCGCAGCGAAGGCTACGTGTTTGCAGCCTCCGTCGGAGCATTGCAGGAGCCGCCATGAGCTCCCGTGTACGGTGGTCGGCGGCGCGGCTTTGGCCGGCCTCGCTGTTCGGCCGGCTGGCGCTGATCCTGTTTTCCGGCCTGGTCGCTGCCCATGTGCTGGCCTTCGGTTTGCTGGTCCTCGACCGCATCGCCATCGAAGACGAGTGGGGCAGTAAGTTTGCTGCCGTGGATATCGCCGATGCGGTCGCGATCCTCGACTATGTCCCGCCTGAAGAAAGACCCGTCTGGCTCGATCGCATCTCGCGACCCCACTATCGATACTTTCTCAGAGACGGGGGAGAGCTGGAGACGGAGACGCCGAAACGGCGACAGGCCAACATCGCGCGTTTGCGGGCGGCGCTGGGGCCCGACCACGACGCGAACTTCGTCTACTTCGATCCGCCGCAGCGATTGCGACGGGGCATCCTCATGCACCTGAAGGACGGTAGCCCGCTGACCCTCGAGATCTATTGGCCGGGCCCCATCATTTCGCACTGGTTGCCGGCGGCGCTCGCGGTTCAACTCTGTATTATCGCTGGCTTCGTCTGGCTTGCCGTCAAGCTCGCGATGCAACCGCTGGCGCGGCTCGAGCGCGCAGCAAACAGTCTTGGTTCGGATTTGCGCGGTGAGCGGCTGCCGGAGGACGGTCCGAAGGAAGTCGCCCGCGCCGCTGGCGCGTTCAACGCCATGCAACGACGCATTGCCGAGCAGGTTGCCGAACGGATCCAGATTCTGGCCGCGATCTCGCACGATCTTCAGACCCCGATCACGCGCATGCGGCTGCGCGCCGATTTCCTTTTTGACGGCGACGCCAAGGAAAAGCTGCAGGGCGACCTCCAGGAGATGCAGACCCTCGTCAAACAGGGCCTTGCCCTGGCGCGGGAGTACGACGACATCGGCCGGTGCGACACCGCCCAGGTCGCCGTCGAAGCATCGCGGGAGCTGTCATGAGCGGCCGCTTTCGGCAGTTGGCGGCGCGTCTTTGGCCGGACACCCTGTTCCGGCGATTGGGGATCATCCTGTTCGCCGGTCTCCTCGCCGCACATGTGCTGTCGTTCGGTCTGGTTGCCCTCAATGTCTTCGGTCCCAGCCAGGAGTTGTCGGAAGACTATTTCATGAGATACATCGCGACCGCGGTCGCGATCCTCGACCGGGTCAAGCCCGAAGAAAGACCCGCCTGGATCGACCGCCTCGCCAGACCGACATATCGCTACGTTCTCGGGGATGAGGAGATCGACCCGGCGCCACCCGAACGACGACAACGCTACGTGCTGCGGTTGGGGGCGATGCTGGGCGCGGACCACGAGGTGAATTCGCTCCACCGATGGGGCTTCCTCATTCACCTCAAGGACGGCACCCCGGTGATGCTCCAGCCCTTCGCACGCAGGACCGTCATTTCGCCCTGGTTGCCAGCAGCGTTCGTCATTCAACTCTTTGCTCTCGCAATCCTCACCTGGATTGCGGTGAAGCTCGCGACACAGCCGCTGGTGCGCCTCGAGCGCGCGGCCAACAGCCTGGGTTCGGATCTGCGCGGTGAGCCGGTGCCCGAGGATGGTCCGACCGAAGTGGCGCGCGCCGCGACCGCGTTCAATGCCATGCAGCGGCGTATTGCCGCGCAGGCTGCCGAACGCATCCAGATCCTCGCGGCGATAGCGCGCCGTCTTCAGACCCCGATCACGCGGATGCGGCTGCGCGCCGATTTCCTTTATGACAGCGACGCCAAGGAAAAGCTGCAGGGCGACCTGCAGGAAATGCAGACGCTGGTCAAGCAGGGTCTTGCGCTCGCCCGCTGGCGCGATGAGGTTGGCGAGCAGCGCTGCCAGACCGACCTTCATGCCCTGATCGACAGCCTGGTCTGCGACTATTCCGACGCCGGAAAACCTCTGCGCTTTGCCGGAGAACGCGGGGTGACGATTCTTACGCACCCGCAGGCCTTGCGCCGCGTCATGATCAACCTGATCGATAACGCCCTGAAATTCGGCGAGGATGTCGAAGTCGCCATCGATGCGCAACACTCGGCCGGCATCACGATCACCGTGTCGGACCGCGGGCCCGGAATTCCCCACGAGCATCTGAAGTCGGTATTCTTGCCGTTCTATCGCATCGAGCCTTCGCGCAATCGCGAAACCGGCGGCACCGGCCTTGGCCTTGCCATCGCCCAGCAACTTGTCAGCGCGCTGCGCGGCACGCTCACGCTGGCCAATCGCGACGGCGGCGGACTGGAAGCGCGCCTCGAGTTCTCAAGTTGACAACACCAAGGCTTTGACGCGGATGATCTCGCGATCGCTTCGAGGCCACTCCGGCTCGCGCGCGGCCAGAACAATTCAGTCTTCCGGGTACAGCGCCGCCTCGAGGCGCCGGATCAGCCGCTCCCGCATGTCAGGCATGGCCCCGCCGAGCAGGAGGAAGATGCGGACGATCGGCAAATAGGGCTGCATCGCCGCCCACAGCGCCGCGGGGGCTATGCCGGCCAGCCGTGCATATTCCGCCTGCAGAACCGAATTGACCATGGCCCGTTGCGGATCGTCGGCGTATCGCGGATCAAGCTCGGCAATCAGGACATGGCACTGGGCCATCTCGTAGGCGGCGGGCGCACGCGTCGCACCGAGCCAGTCGATCAGTCGGGGACCCTCCGCCGTCATGATCACGTTGCCGGGGTGAAGATCGGAATGACACAGCACGTCATCGCCCGCGAGGTGCTCGATCAACGCAAGGGCGCCGGTGATGATGCGCTCCGGAAGCACGTTGCCGCCGAACCGCAATCTGGCGTCCATCGCCCCGCGCAGCGAGAGTACGCCCGGCGGCGGTCGCGTTCTGTGAACGGCAAGGCAGAGCGTCGCAAGGATTGCGCCCGCTCCTTCAGGCGTGACGGCGCCGCTGCGCGTAGCCTGCAGCAGCGTCGGCCCATCGAACCGCGGCAGCACGATGCCGAAGCGGCCGTCCACGGTGACTTCGCCGAGCACCTCCGGCGCCGGCCCGCCGGCGGCGAAGACCCCGCGGGTCATTTGCGTCTCGTGTTGGACGACCCACTGCGGGATACCCGGCTTGGACAACTTGACGACCTGACCGGGCGCCCAGGCGTGGACATCAGCGAAGAGGCCTTCGCCGATCTTGTCCCCTAGCGATCCCTGCATGCCCGTGCTCCGCCGTGCAGAGGAAACACCTGGAGCCAGCAAAAAGAAAGCTCTGCCGCCGCGGGTCGAGGCGCCAAGGAGGCGCTCCCCCACCTTGGAGGTGCGGAGGCAGCGGAGATCATAGTTTACCTTTCGGCAAGGCCGCGCCCCGCCCGTCATTTGCGTCTTGCCCAATAAAAAAGCCCCCGACTTGGCGGGGGCGCACGGGGTAACGACATGGATGCCGTTACGGGCCCATGCGCGCGTCTGCTACCACGACGATCGGAAGTGTCATTTCGGCAAGCCTCGGATTTTCCACTGCCCGGCGCGCAGCTGCTTCTGCTTTAACGCGCGCTGGGCCGCTTTCCGCCACCCTACCACGAAGCCGACGATCATCAAGCAACCGTCGCTTGTCGATGGCACGTTCCGGCTTGCGGGAAATTCTCGAAGCGCAAAATTAGCCGCCTGGCTCAAACCCCTTCGCCCTGAAGCGCGATCCCGCCTCCTGCCCGGCCAGGAAATCGATCAAGGCTTTCGACGCGTCCGCGGATGCCGAGTCCGCGCCAATGCCGCCGCTGAACTGCGTCATGCTGCCGAGCTCGCCCGGTAGCGGGCCCACCAGTTGCACCCCTGCGTTCGGCACGATCTCCGATGCCTGCGCGATGCCGAGCTCCACCTCTCCCTTCGCCACCAGGTCCGGCGACTGCGCACCGGGCACCAGCGTGGTCTTGGGCTTCATCTGCTCGGCGATACCCAGACGCTCGATGGCGCGGCTGGCCACCACGCCGCTGAGGCCTCCCTTGGCCGGATCCGCATAGGAGATCGACTTGGCTGACAGCAATGTTTGCTTGAACGCATCCGCCGTCGAGATATCCGGCTTCGGGGCGCCGGCACGCGCCGCCAGGGCAACCGGAGTGCCCGCAACATTGACGGTGTTGCCTGGAGCCAGCTTGTTCTGATGGGCAAGGTCGTCCATCATCGCCCGCGTCAGGATGATCACGTCGGCCCGCTCGCCGTCGAGGATGCGATTCTTCTGAACCGCGGCGAGGTCATAGCTGATCGTCAGCTTGTTGCCCGTCTTCTGCTCGAAGATCGGCGCAAGCTCGTCGAGCGCATTGGTCAGCGCGACCGAGGTCAACACCTTCACCTCGGCCGCGTCCGCAAGCATTGCCGATAGCAGCAGGCCCGTCAGAGCTGCCGCGACCCGCATCGTCAATGATCGCCCGTGCATGATTATCTCCCGGTCACTGCTGGGATCGGATTAAAGGCCATAACATCGCATTCGACAAGGCGGGCATTTTATCTTCAGGCCAACCGGCGAGCCTCACCTTGACTTCGCACACTGCCAGCTCCGGCACTGCTGACATGACGAGCGCCGTTGCTGGTGCAAACCTGCCAAGGTAGGCTCATCTGTCTAAGGCCACCTTCGGGAGTAGAAGGACAGATGCTTATAAGCGCCGCAAGAATCACTCTGATGTTCGCTGGCGAGCTGCTGTTTTGGGCGTCGATCCTGGGGTTGGCGGCAAGGAATTCCCCCGCGCACTTCGACGCAAATGCCCTGACGACCCTGGACAAGACATATCTTTGGATCATGCTGCTGGTCGGCCTGGTGGTTTACGGTGCTGGAAAACGCAGCTTGCGAGCCCATCGTATTCATCTCGCTGATTTTCTATTCCGTTTCGTCCTGATCCCAATCATCATTCTCTATTATGCGCGCATCCCTTTAATCCTGCTGCGCATATTTGCACCTGATATCGCTGGTCTCGCCGGCATCATCCTGGCGCCGATCGGAGAATCGGAAGCGCTCGTTTTGCTGATCGTGACCGCCGCGGCCGGAACCGCCGGAGAACTTGCTGGGTTTTATGGGGCGTTTTCCATGATGGAGGATGCCGAAGAGGTGCTTGCCAAAGACACGCGTCCTCCAATCTTGTATCTGCGTTCATTCCAATTAGAACTTCAGAGGGCAACACCAATCGGCAGGTGGCTTGATCTACGGACACTAAAGCACAGCCGGAAATATCCGAACGAAGGCGTCCGCAATCAGATCGTCATGTCATTGATCTTTGGACGGTTTGGTCCGTATATCGCCCTCGAGCGCCCTAACATGAAGGCCATGAGGGTTTCGCTCGGTGCGGCAACAAAAAGCGTGTCGGACGACGAGTGGCAAGGAGTCGCCTCAAGCTGGATGGCTCAAGCAGCCGCAGTTATCTTTGAGGTGGATTCGACAGAGGGGCTGCTCTGGGAGATTAGCGAAGCGATCAAACTGGTTGAGCCGACCCGTATCCTCATTATAACGCCGGCGGCCAGGAACGACTACGCGGCGTTTGCTTGGCACGCATCGCGGCAGTTTCCGAAAGGTCTGCCGGAGGCTCCGCCAGAGGCCGGACTGATCAGATTTGGGCCCGACTGGGAGCCGTTGAGCCTACCGAAAAAGGATAATCTTGAGGAAACGCTCGGCCCGTTCTTGCATCAACTCGCTAACCCTCTCTGAAGGATCCAGTACCGAACGCTGCAACCGATGCAACCTTCGTGCGATCCTAGTTCCCCCCTCCCACTCAACCCAGAGCAAGATCCGGCGCACCTGCCGCCTTCGCCGCGGTCACTACCGCGGTAGCGAGCACCGCTCGGCGCTCGCCGGGCGCAGATTGTAAAAAGATGCTGTTGCATTTGTCGCGCCGCTGAACTATGACGCCAGCAGGGGAAATACGGTCTCCCCTTGAGGCTTCGGTCCAAGAACTGTGCAACGCTCGACTTGTCGAGACAAACAGCACATGGACCAAACGCAGCCATCCAAATCCCCAAGCCAACCCAATCCGCAGCCTGTTTCCGGCTCGATGTCGGCCGTGGCCGATAGCGCCGGTTTTTCTGCCGCCTCGCATGCCTTTGCGGGCTGCGCGGTGCGCGGTGGCATTGCCCAATCGTTTACTCAATGGAGCATCAGAATGCGCTACCAGCTTGCACCCCTCTACTGCCGTCCCTGGACGTTGAACGGGATCTCTCCCCGTCTCATCGAGAGCCATTATGAAAACAATTACGGCGCGGCCTTGAATCGACTGAACGCCGTCTCGGAGGAAATCGAGCGGTTCGACTTCGCCGCGGCTTCCGGCCAATCGCTTGCACGCCTGAAGCGCGACGAGACCGCGGCGCTCAATGCAACGCTGCTGCACGAATTGTATTTTTCCAGCCTCGGCGGCGACGGGCGGGTCGTGCCGGACGGGCTCGCGAGCGCGCTCGCAAAGGATTTTGGCTCGGTCGATCGCTGGCGTCGGGAGTTTGTCGGGATTGCTAACGGACTGGCCGGCGGTTCGGGCTGGGTGCTGCTCACCTATGTTCCGCGCGACGGGCGGCTCGTCAACCAGATCGCGTCGGAGCAGGATCAGTGCATCGCCGGGGCAATGCCGATACTCGCCCTCGACATGTACGAGCACGCCTATCACCTGGAATTCGGCGCCAACGCCAATGCCTACATTGCGGCCTTCATGCGCAACATCGACTGGTCGGCGGTCGAGCTGCGATATGAAGATGCAATCAAGGTCGCCCCGCCGCGCGGTCTCGTACAAAAGGAGTTTGCCGACGTGCCCTCGATCTCGGTCGAAGAAGTCAGGGAGATGCTGAACTCGGGAACGTCGGTCCAGATCATCGATACCCGTCCGAGGCATTACACCACCAAGGCGCAGGACATCATGGAAGGCGCCGTCTGGCGCGATCCGGAACGTCTCGACGACTGGATCGGCACGCTGTCGAAGACCGAACCCGTCGTCACCTTCTGTGTCTACGGTTTCCATATCGGATGCCAGACGGCTTCAACGCTGCGTCAAGCCGGGTTCGATGCCCGCTATATGGCAGGCGGACATTTTGCCTGGAAGGCGATCAAGGGACCGGTGAGGCTTTTTGAATGATCCGGCTGCCTGTCGATTCGCGTTTCACGGTGACCACGGGAGCCTGGTCAAATGGCCGATCAGCAATGCCGCGCGCCGTTGTCGCAACCGTGCTCTTGCTTCTGGGAGTGACTGACATGTCGAGCCGCGCCATCAGCTTCGAGAGCAACCGGACCGGCGTTACGCCCGAAGGCTGGACAGCCACGCTCACGGGAAAGGGCAATCCAAAATGGACCGTCGAAAGCGATGAAACGGCGCCGTCCAAGGGCAGGATCGTCAAGCAGTCCGGGCAGGCCACTTTTCCGCTGCTTCTCAAGAACGACAGCAGCATCAAGGACGGCTTCATCGAAATAAAATTCAAGGCCGTCGCAGGATCGGAGGATCGCGCCGCCGGCCTTGTCTGGCGGGCAAAGGATGCGAACAACTATTATGTCGTTCGCGCGAATGCGCTGGAGGACAATCTCGTCCTTTACAAGACCGTAAATGGCGTCCGCAGCGCGCTTGATATCGTCGGCCGCAAGGGAGGCTACGGGGTTTCCGTTCCGGTTCCGCCCAACATCTGGCACAGCCTGCGGATCGACTTCAAAGGCGGCCGCTTCACCGCGTCGTTCAACGGCAAGGTGATGTTCGAGGTCGAGGATTCCACCTTCACCGATGCCGGCAAGGTGGGGTTATGGACCAAGGCCGACAGCGTCACGCTGTTTGACGAGATCACATATGGCGAAACCAGGTGACCCAACCGACTTGCGCAGCCGCTGAACGAGAGGCTGGTATGGCCCAATCCGTTGCTCCCGCGCCTGGCGAGATCGTGCTGCTGTCGGGTCACGATCTCCGTCGCCTGCTCGCTCCAAAAGTCGTCATCGAGGCCTTGCGCGAAGCCTATGCGGCGCTGGCCGACAACCCCGGGGATCAGGGCCGTTCGGTCGGCTTCAAGATCGACGGCGGTTCTATCCATGTGAAATCCGGCCTGTTGCCGGGCTCGCACCGCGCATTCGCCTCGAAGCTCAACGTCAACCTTCCGGAGAACTGGAAGCTGCGACAGTTGCCGACCATCCAGGGCGTGGTCGTGGTCTCGGACCCGAAGGACGGCCGCCCGCTGGCGATCATGGAGTCGATCGCGCTGACGGGGATCAGAACCGCGGCCACGGCGGCACTTGCAGCCGGCTATGGGGCTCGAAAGCATTCGAAGCGAGCGGCCATCATCGGCTGCGGAGCGCAGGCCGGCTATCAACTCGAAGCCGTCAAGGCGGTTTTTCCCCTGCAAACGGTGCGGGTGTTCGACGTTGACGCTGCACGGGCGGAGGCGTTCGCGCGCGCAAATTCGACGGCAATTTGCTCCGCGGCGGCGGCGCCGAGCGTGCGCGATGCAGTAAGGGATGCGGACATCTGCATCACCTGCACGACGGCGAAATCTGCGGTTCTGACCGATGACCTGGACTTGAGCGGATGCTTCGTCGCGGCGATCGGCGCCGACAATCCCGAGAAGCAGGAGATTGCCCCGGCCCTCCTGCGCCGCGCGCGCGTGCTCGTGGATGACATCGAGGCTTGCGCTTCCGGCGGCGATCTCAGCCACGCGCTGCGTGCGGGAGCCATGTCGAGAGATCAAGTGCATGCTGAACTGGCCGAGCTGGCGGCGGGCCGGAAGCGAGGACGCATGACAGAGGACGAACTCGTCATCTTCGATTCGAGCGGCAGCGGCGTGCAGGATGTCGCGGCCGCATGGGTCGCCTATTGCGAGAGCCGCCGAACCGGCACCGGCGGGCGATTCGATTTGACCGGTGATACTGCGAGGCCGTCATGCCGCTGAAAACCATCGGGACCATCGCCATACCGGATGCCGCCGGCAGCGCCTTCGATCACGGCGCATTCGATGCACGAAGCCGGCGCGTCTTCATTGCGCACACCGCGCGCGACTGCGTTGAAGTGATCGACCACGACGCCGGCAAACACATCGCGACCTTGCCGGGATTTTCCGGCGCGGCGGGTGCCGTCGCCGACGACGGGCAGGTTCTGGTAACCAACCGTGGCAGCGCCAGCGTCGCGCTGCTCGATGCCGGTACGCTCGAAACCCGTGCCGTGTTCAAGACCGGAGGGCGGCCGAACGGTGCCGCGATCGTCGCCCGGGCCGGCCTCGCAATCGCCGCCTGCATTGGCGACGATGGAGAAACCCCGACGCTTCAGCTGTTCGAATTGAACAGTCGAAAGCATGTGTCGATCGACCTGCCGGGGCGGCCACGCTGGTGCGTCACCGATGCCGCCGCGGAACGCCTGTTCCTCTGCATCCGCGAGCCTTCCATGGTGCTGGTCGCGCGCCTGCCCGACCTCGGTGCGGTGACGCATTGGAAAATCCCCTCCTCCGGCGCGCACGGTCTCGACATCGATCATGACAATGGCCGGCTTTACGTCGCCTGCGATGATTCGACGCTGGTCGAGATGAGCAGCAACTCGGGCGATGTCATTAAGGTGTGGCCGATCGCAGGCCCGCCCGACGTCACGTTTTTTAACGCGGCAACCGGTCTCGTTCATGTCGCGATCGGCGCGCCGGGACTGGTCGAGACCATCGATCCTCGCACCGGCCAGGGCATGCGGACCATGACCGGCGCCGACGCGCATACGACTGTGCTGGCGCCGCCGGATCGGCTCTACGTGATTTCACCGGAGCACGGCGGAATTCTCGTCCTTGCGGACGCTTGATGTTCTGTCGCTTGAGTACTGGAGGCCGGCATGATATGAGAATCACTCGGGCCATTGACAACCGCCCGATGAGCTTCCGCAGCCAAGCGTTGTTTCGCTCCCATCATGGAGAAGAAACATGCCTTGCGGCAGCACTACCTGCAATTCAGCCATCACTCCCGACGCAACTTCACCCTTATTTCCGAACCCTGAATGGTCCTGGAAAATCCCGCTTGCGTGGCTCACGGGAGCAGCGCTTTGGCTGGAACGGCAATACGAATACAGGCAACTTCTCGAACTCGATGACCATCTGCTCGCCGACATCGGCCTGTCGAGCGCGGATGTTGAAAATGTGCGGAGGTCGTCTCGGTATCTTATGGCGTGGCGCGACAGCCAATGACATTCCAACGTTCGCATCGGTCAACACCTGGGGTGGCGGACAACGATTTAGCTTAAGCGCCACTGCAATGAGATCAAGAACCCAGAGCCGTTGTCCGTCTGTCTGCATAGGCGAGCGTAGAGGCCGTGACGGGCCGCAAGCAAGCCGCATTCGCTGCGAGATGTTAGCGACCAGCGTCAGCCGCGCCGCGCCGCCTCGATCGTGGCGACGTCAATCTTCTTCATACCCATCATCGCACCGAATGCGCGCCTTGCTTCGTCGCCGCCGGCCGCTATCGCCTCGGTCAGCACCCGCGGCGTGATTTGCCATGAAATGCCCCATTTGTCCTTGCACCAGCCGCAAGCGCTTTCCTGCCCGCCATTGCCGAGAATCGCGTTCCAATAGCGGTCGGTCTCCTCCTGATCGTCGGTTGCGATCTGGAAAGAGAAGGCTTCGTTATGTTTGAACATTGGGCCGCCGTTGAGGCCGATACAGGATACGCCGGCAACCGTGAATTCGACCGTCAGCACATCGCCCGCCTTGCCGGATGGGTAGTCACCGGGTGCGCGGTGAAGGGCGCCCACGACGCTGTCGGGAAGGTGCTGGCGTAGAAACGGGCGGCAGCCTCGGCGTCCTTGTCGTACCAGATGCAAATCGTGTTCTTCGCCATTGCGAGTCCTTTTCGTTCCGGGTCAGATCGCGCCCCGTTCCCATCCGCTGATGTTTGAGATAGGCAGCGCTGTCAATGTTCTCCAGCAAGCATTTTGACGCGGCAATTGGGCGAGACAATGAGCAACGACCCTCTTGCCGCACTTTCGCCTGCGCAACGCGAGACCGCGCGCGCGGCGATCGCCGCCGTTCTGGGCTCAACCGCCATCGTCAAAGTCAGGCCCGTGACGGGCGGAGTTTCGGGGGCGTCGGTATTTCTCGTTGAAGCCGGCGGCCATCGCTTCGTGTTGCGAATCGAAGGTACGCCAAGCCCGCTGCGCATGTTTCCATGCGATTCGCGGCGGAGGCGGGCATTGCGCCTCGAATTTATTATCTCGATGCCGGCGACCGGGTCGTGATGATGGACTTCATTGAAGACCGGCCGCTCGAAACATATCCAGGCGGTGCCCAAGGGCTGGCGCAGGCGATCGGAGCGATGCTGCAGAAGCTGCAGGCGCTGCCGCGGTTTCCGTCTTTCATGCATTAGCCTGATGTCGTCGACCGGCTCTGGCGGCGCGTACACCGACCGGCAGGGCGACCACATGTTTTCTCAGTGCAGGTGCGCTTGCACGTATTGATTGTATTCCGGTCTATTTTCGGTCTACCGTTCGTGGGAAGATCAGAAGACCCCAGAAGGCAATCTTTTTTGCTCCGACAATGCACGCAAAGATTGTGCCTCCGCCCCTGCGTCAGGCTGTCGCAGAAAGTTGTTGATATCTTCGCTCCCGCACCGCAATCCAAAATGGACCGTCGAAAGCGATGAAACGGCGCCGTCCAAGGGCAGGATCGTCAAGCAGTCCGGGCAGGCCACTTTTCCGCTGCTTCTCAAGAACGACAGCAGCATCAAGGACGGCTTCATCGAAATAAAATTCAAGGCCGTCGCAGGATCGGAGGATCGCGCCGCCGGCCTTGTCTGGCGGGCAAAGGATGCGAACAACTATTATGTCGTTCGCGCGAATGCGCTGGAGGACAATCTCGTCCTTTACAAGACCGTAAATGGCGTCCGCAGCGCGCTTGATATCGTCGGCCGCAAGGGAGGCTACGGGGTTTCCGTTCCGGTTCCGCCCAACATCTGGCACAGCCTGCGGATCGACTTCAAAGGCGGCCGCTTCACCGCGTCGTTCAACGGCAAGGTGATGTTCGAGGTCGAGGATTCCACCTTCACCGATGCCGGCAAGGTGGGGTTATGGACCAAGGCCGACAGCGTCACGCTGTTTGACGAGATCACATATGGCGAAACCAGGTGACCCAACCGACTTGCGCAGCCGCTCGTCATCGCGCCAAACTAGACGCCTCATGGTATCACCGCGGGCAGTCAGCATCGCATCGAAGGTTTAACAGTGACGAATCGAGTATCCTTTTTCCAAGCGGTATTGTTTGCTGCGGCGCTATTTATAGGCGCCAGCAGCAATGAACGCGCCAATGCAACGGAAAGCAACATCGAACTGCAGTCCGCACTAACAAAACTTGAAAGTGCGACCGGTGTAACTTTTATGATCATCCCGCATCCCGTCAGATTCGCTGTTCGGGTCGACGAAACTCGATTGCCGCTACTCGCATGTGTTTACGAAGCGAGAATCGAATCCGATAGCTCTCTGCTAAGAGATCTTTTCGATCTTTTCGGGAGAAGCTTTCTCGAATTTCAAGAGGGCTATCAGTCCGTTGAGGAAGTACGCATCGGCATTATCTTCAAAAACAACGACATCTTACGAGAATTCTATTTTGAGGATTGGGGCGGCGCCCACAATGTGCACGGCCTCACAGCTCCATATCGTCGCATATTGGCGGCACCGGACTTTCCAGACCAGCTTCGCGCTTTCGTCACGCGTCAGGACGTCGATCTAATTAGAACCAATCGTCGGCGTTGTCCTCAGCATGAGCCTACGCTTTGAAGCGCTTTTTTTGTTTCGGCATTGCACGCAAAGATTGCGCCTTCGCCCTGCGTCAGGCTGTCGCAGAAAGTTGTTGATATCTGCACTCCCGCACCGCGAGAACCGGTTTGCTTCACAATCTGTGTTTGCAAGTCTGATCGGCCGATGATTATTTCCCGATAGAGTAAGAGCGGTGCCGGTTTGGCGCGCTACGATCAGAGTAACGGTGGGGATGACGCTTGCATTCGGGCAACAGTTGGCGCCACCAACAAGCGACGAGCCGCCGCTTCAACAAGAAAAAGTACAACGCCGATGCCGCTGACGACGATTCGATGGAGAAGCATGCGGTGGGCGGCCGGATTGATCTTTCTGGTGCTGCTGCTCGGAGTGTTTATTACGCCTGTTCGGAACAGGATATTCGCAGTGACCCCCTCCGTCAGCGGCGAGAACGTCCTGCAATTTCAATTTGAGACCAGGACTCCGGGATTCTTGACCGGGGCGCCGTTTGCATGGAGTCCGGATGGCAAGCGGCTAATTAGTGGAATGCTGACGCGGCCGGATGCTGCCGGCCGCCAGGATGTCTCGCTCTGGATGTTCGACGTCGACGGCGAGAAGGCGGTGGGACGCCGGGTCCTCGACGGCCGTGGGACTGCGGACGCCGGAATTGCGTGGAGCCCCGACGGGGAGTTGCTGGCGGTCGTTAAGACCGACGAGATCAGGGTGTATTCGACACGTGACTTTCGCGAAATATCATACCGCAGGATCGCCGCTGGGGATCCCGACCTCGATAATCCGCAGCGGGTTTCGCTGCCAACCGCGGTGGCGTTTGCGAAGGATAGCGCATCGCTGTGGATTGCGCGGCTTGGGCAGAATGTGCGCGCCAGGTTTGGGGCTGCAGTCCGGCTCGACGCACGCACCCTCAATGTGATCGACAGCTATGAGATTGATCCGCCAATACCGGGAAACAGGACGGTATCCGCCAGCACAACAATTGAAGCGACGCCGGACGGCCCGCGTCTTCTTGCGCTTATCGCCTCCTATACTGGAATCAAAGCACCCAACGGCGCAGATACCGCGCACCGCTTTGCCTATGGAGTGGACCTTGACAATAAACGCGAGTTGTTCCCGCACTTCCGGCTCGTCGAGGAAAACAATATCTTTCAATCGCCGTTAGACTTTCTTTTGTCACCGGACAACGCAATCCTAATAACCTTCCTGCCAACTACCACTGACCCCCGCCAAGACCTTCGCAACTATCGGGACACCGATGTTTATTCGACCGCGACAGGACAGCGAACCGCGTTGTTCGACACGGCGAAAGTGCACAGTGAAGAACATCCTTCGCTCAGATTCTTCGGACGCAGCGGCGCAGTGCTGATCGCAAAGAGCTATCGCGTGTCGGACAAGGCACCCGGCCTGATCGTGTTCGAGACAAACACCGGAGCCATTATCCAGCGCGTGACCGGAAAATTGCTGACCGGCGAATTGGGATTCTCGTGGGATCGACGCCGCATGGTCGCAAGCCTCTCTCCGTTCGGCGAGGGAATGCAATTTTTTGGGGTCAATCGCTGATGCAACTGTCACGACGAGGGTAACTCCGGCGCAAAGAAAGGAAAGCAAATGGCTATACCTTCGGTTGTCGACCTTAACCGTCTCGCGGTCGCTGTTTATGGCGATCCATCAAAGGTGCCGGCCGGCTATACGTTGTTGCAAGGCACGACGGTCTTCAAAGACGTTACCTATCAGGTCTATCGCGCGCCGGACGGAACTGTTGTGACGACCATCCAAGGCACCGACCTCACGCGCGCCAGCGATCAAGTAGCGGATGGGAACATTCTCGCCGGCCAAAAAGTCGACCAAGCCGCGGCTTCGGAAACCATCGTCCGTGGCGTCGCAACCAATTTCGCCACCAACGGCGAGAAAGTCATCGTCACGGGTCAATCGCTCGGCGGCTACGACGCCATGTTTGCCGCCAACAAGATCAACGACCCCAACATCAGCGCGATCGTTTTTGACGCGCCTGGATTCGGAGCCGGGCTTGGGATTTCAGCGAACAACGCCTACGTCGCCGACATCGTCATGCAGGGGAGCTTCGTTTCCGGAGGCACGGCGTTTTTGGGCAGAACGGTCCCGGGAGAAGTCATCGTTGTGCCTTCCGGCTCCACAGCGACCGATGTGGTTGCAGGGACCGATCTGGTCCTGAAGAACGGCACAGACGTCTTCGTTTCAGCCCTGGTTGCGGCAAACTATCCGTCAACCGGGTCCCAACTGGCGTTCGCCGATGCGGTCAATGGACTCAAAACCTCGGCTGCCGCGGCCTGGGATAAGCAGTTTGGCCCGGATGGCATTCATGCTCCACACACCGAACTCGACGCACTGGAAGCCCTTCAGGCCCAGCGGGAGACACCCCTGTCTGTCGCTGACCTGAAGGCCGCGCTGGGACAGCCATCGGGCCAAAGCATGTCGGAGGGCTTGACCAATTCGATGTCGGGATCGCTGCTGCAAGGCATCGCGCCGTACGGACCGGATCTTGTAAAGTTCTATCAGGACGTCTCCGCGCTTGAAACTTATGCTGTTGGCAAGCTGCAATCTGCAGTTTCCGCCGCAGGAGGAGTGGCTACTGCCGAACAAGAGGCTGAAATCCAGAACGCGCAGGCCCTCGTCGCCGGCATGAACGGCATCCTTTCTTCAGCGGGGGCCACGGCGTCATCGGTGGGAACGGCGATCACCGACCTCGGCCCGGCGATGACCAGGTCGCTCTCGAACATTATAACAAACCCGAATGACTATACGTCGGGCATCATGGGCGAGCCGATCCCCAACCCCGCCGCGTCGCAGGACATATTGCACGACGGGCCCCTCTCGTTCACCATCGATGACGGCCACGGCACGGCGTTCAATTTCGGCATGACGCCGAACGCAGGCACCGGCTCGCTGACGACAACGCTTACCTCGACGTCCGGGCTGAACCTTAAAGATACGGCAACGTCCGTCGCGGGCGGAAACCAGACCGACGACTTCCAGAAGCTGAACGACAACGGCAACATTCAGTACGAACAGACAACCATCGCTTCAGCGCAAGGCCAGGTCTCCGCGACCGTATCCGGCACCGGCGACGTCACGAACCTCAGCAACGCCTCCATCTCGCTCTCCGCCGGCTCCTCCGCCACCATCATCGGCGGCGCCGACACCGTCGCCGTCGGCGCCGGCGCCTCGCTCACCCTCACCGGCAACAATAACGCGCTGATCCTGACCGCGACGAGCGCGGTCAACCTCACCGGCAGCGGCGAGACCGTGTCCGGCTCGGGCGCTTCGGTCACGCTCGGCGCCAATTCCTCTGCGACCTTCCTAGGCTCCGGCAACACCATCAATGCCGCCAACGGCGACGTCATCACCGAGGACAATGCGATCATCAACGTGGCGCAGGGCGCCAGCGTCACCATCACCGGGACCGGCGACACCATCGTGGCCGCCGGCAATAACGCCATCAGCCTGTTCGGCGGTGGCGACACCGTCAATCTGAACGGCACCGGCAACTATGTCGGGCTGAACGGCAACGGCTCCGGCGCCGCCTACACCGTCAATGGCGATGTCGCCGGCGACACGGTGCTGTTGAACGCCAACACCGCGGCCACCGTGACCGGCGCCGGCGGCGCGGTCGACCTGTGGGGCAACGGCGACGTGGTGACCACTTCGAACCAGACCATCTACACCGTCGATCACGTCACCGGCGAGGCCATCATCGGGTCCGGCTACATCATCAACCCCGGCAGCGGCTTCACCGGCAGAACGAGAGATTTCGCTCGTCCCGCGCAAGAAGCTCCGGCCGGGGGAGCGGCTGAGATTGTCGAGTTTCGGTGGAGGGGCGCGATGAGCCGAACTCCCATCTCGACCGCCGCTCAAGCAGGACTCGACCAACTTTCCAGCATCTCAACAACTGAAAAGTACGCCGTCTCCCGCACCGCGAGAATATCATAGAGAATGCAATCTTCGTTTGCGGTTTGGATCGAACCATGATTATCTCTGGAGCAATGTAATCGGGCCGGCACGCAATGAGGAAGAACGCCAAAATCAGGCGGCCGCTGTTTTGCGCGGCGGACCTGCGGGCCGGCTGGGGCGCAGTCTATCTCGCGGCGGTTTTGATCGCCGCCGCGTTCTTGAAGGACGGAGGAACAGCCCTCCGGGCGCAGCCGTCGCCGCAAGCGCCGGTCACCAGCACGATCGACGAGGTCTGGAAAAAATCGCAGTCGCTGCGCCCACGGCTGTCCATCGATACGACCCCGGTCACCGTGAAGGTCGGAAGCGTCACCTACAAAATTCCCCGCAACTACATCTCGATGGTTTTCGACTTTCCGCAACTGAGAGTCACCTATCCGGGATTCAAGCCGTTCACGGAAGAAACGCGCGGGTGCTTTGACCGGCGGCTCGAAGCCAGTTTGGGCTGCACGACGCTTGAACTGAATCTTCGCTTGTCGCTGCCCAATAAGCCACGGTTTGAGAGAGCGATAAGAGCAATCCCGCCCTATCGTGAAAAGCCGTTGTCTCCTCGGCCGGGTCCCTACGGCTACGACGTATACGACGACGGACCGGACAACGCCCGTTCAGAGATATATCGCAGCGAGAGCGAAGACATCTTTTTCACGTGCGGGATATTCGACAACAACGGCGTTCGTAGCGGGGTTTGCGACGACGCGGTTTCGCTTTCCGACGGAAATGCCGTTCGGTTCTTCTTCTACCTGAGGCAAGTCGGTGAGTTGAGAAACTTCGAGGCAGGAATCCGGCAATTGATGAGGGGTTTCGTAGAGGGGGATGAACAATGACCGCTATGACCTTGCACCAACCGACGTCTGACAAAGGTTTTGTTGATACCTTTGCTCCCCACGGCGAGATAAGATCGTTCGCAATCTTTATTTGCTGATGTATAGTCTCATTTAGCTTGCAAAAAAGATATTGGGCGTGTCGGCGATGCACAAATTTCGTTTAATTCCGATAGTCACGTTTTGCGGTATCCTCTTCGCTCTCCATAGTAATAGGGAGGTTGCAATGGCAAGTAAGAATCCCATGACCGCAAGGGCTCAACTACAGGAACTGCAAGCCGCGACAAACATAGTTCTTATGGTCATACCTCACGACGTGTCGTTTCGTTTCAGGGTCGATGAGAAGAGATTGCCTGAAGTAGCGTGTATATATGATGTCCGTCCGGGTTTGACCTTCGACGAGGTACTCAAGGTACTCAATCAAAGCATTCTTGAATATGAAAAAGATAACAGGGAAATTGCCGAAGCCCGCATCGGAATAGTTTTCAAAAATGAAAGCAATACGCTGCAGGAATTCTATTTTGAAGATTGGGGGGGGGGCCACAACGTTAATGGTAGGTCTGGCGAGTATCGAATATCAGCGTCAGCGGATCTCCCGAACCAGCTTCGTGCTCTTCTTAAACATCAAGACGTTGCTTTAGTTAAAAGCGGTAACTTTGCTTGTCCCAATTCGTAATGATCGCTCCCAAGGCATCGCAGTTTTCCGGTGCTAGATACCTAATGTGCGAGACGCTCGCAGGAGACAACGATGGCCCATACTGCCGCCGACTATACGATTACCAATGCCACGGCCGCGGATATAAACGCCCTTAACTTGGCGCTTTCTTACTTAGATAGGAGTCCAAAAGGCAACGCGGTCATGCAGCAGGTCGCCGATAAAAACGTAACTATAAACATCGTTCATGATGGCAGCGACAGTTATCGTTCTAGCACAAACACAATTAATTGGGATCCCAATTCCGCGTTGACCGTCCTTACTAGTGGAGTTGGATCAGTTGGTGTTCAGTCGGCGGCGCTAGGGTTGGCACATGAAGGGGCCCATGCCATTGATCCTAACCTCGCGAGCAATTCGGCCACTCCCGACCCGCAATATGGAGACCTTGCGGAAAAATATGCCGTAGAACAGGAGAATATAATTGCTTCCGACCTCGGTGAACCTCAACGCTTTAATCATGGAGGGAACCTTGTCGAGGAAAACAATAGCACTGAACATACGACCGTGAACAATGCCGGTAGTATGATCTGGGTACAATCAGATAGTGTTGGAAATATTACCGTTCAAGGGACTTTTGAACTTGGGACTTATCCAGCGACTGCTCCGGTGGGCGGTGGCACTGGTACCGGTACCGAAACTGTCGATGGGTCTGACATCACAGTCAGCCCGGGCCCACACAGAGCGGTCATCATCGAAGGTAACAACGATACAGTCATAGATGATAATGCTGCGATCTCCGTCGCCCCCGGCTCCTTCGCCACCATCATCGGCGGCGCCGACACCGTCAATGTCGGCGCCGGCGGTTCGCTCACCCTCACCGGCAACAACAACTCGCTCACCCTGACCGCGACGAGCGCGGCCAACCTCACCGGCACCGACGAGACCGTGTCCGGATCAGGCGCAACGGTCACGCTCGGCACCAATTCGTCTGCGACATTCAGCGGGTCCGGCAACACCATCAATGCCGCCAATGGCGACGTCATCACCGAGAACAATGCGATCATCAACGTGGCGCAGGGCGCCAGCGTCACCATCACCGGGACCGGCGACACCATCGTGGCTGCCGGCAATAACGCCATCAGCCTGTTCGGCGGTGGGGACACCGTCAATTTGAACGGCACCGGCAATTACGTCGGCCTGAACGGCAACGGCTCCGGCGCCGCCTACACCGTCAATGGCGATGTCGCCGGCGACACGGTGCTGTTGAACGCCAACACCACGGCCACCGTGACCGGCGCCGGCGGCGCGGTCGACCTGTGGGGCAACGGCGACGTGGTGACCACTTCGAACCAGACCATCTACACCACCGATCACGCCACCGGCGAGGCCATCATCGGCTCCGGCGATATCATCAACTCCGGCACCGGCTTCGCCGGATTCGTCGGGAGCAACCTACGCACAAATTATGTCACGGGATCACAACGACCTTCCCGGCACAGGATATGGCGCCAGCGGGATAGCCGGTGCGGCCGCGAACAATTCTCCCGAAAGCTCCCGCTTCACCAGCAATCTCACTTCTCTCGATGCCGTCGGCAACCGGGGCAGCGAGACGGTGATCGCGTCGCTGTCCTCAACATGAGCAAAAGAAGTGAGAGTTATGCAACGACTTCTCAGACCCGTTACGTCCGCCTGCAGTTCCGGACGACTACACGATGCTACTAAGTTCTACCGGGTGATGTGCCCATAACTATCCGCGTCCGGACTCGTGATCGTGGGCACGGAAGCTTCCTCCCGCACCGCGAGAATAACAAATAAAATGCAATCTTTGTTTGCGATTTGGATCGAAGCATGATTATCTCTGGAGCAATGTAATCGGGCCGGCACGCAATGAGGAAGAACGCCAAAATCAGGCGGCCGCTGTTTTGCGCGGCGGACCCGCGCACCGGCTGGGGCGCGCTCTATCTTGTGGCGGTTTTGATCGCCGCCGCGTTCTTGAAGGACGGAGGAACAGCCCTTCGGGCTCAGCCGTCGCCGCAGGCGCCAGTCACCAGCACGATCGACGAGGTCTGGAAAAAATCACAGTCGCTGCGGCCACGGCTGTCCACCGATACGACGCCGGTCACGGTGAAGGTGGGGAGCGTCACTTACAAAATTCCCCGCAACTACATCTCGATGGTTTTCGACTTTCCGCAATTGAAGGTCACCTACCCGGGATTCAAACCGTTCACGGAAGAAACGCGCGGGTGCTTCGACCGGCGGCTCGAGGCCAGTTTGGGCTGCACCACACTTGAGCTCAATATGCGGCTTTCCTTGCCGAACAAGCCAAGGTTTGAGAACGCGATCAGAGCGATTCCACGGTTTCGTGAAAGGCCCTTGTCCCCACGTCCCGGCCCCTATGGATACGACATATACGACGATGGACCGGACAATGCGCGCAGAGAGATATATCGCAGCGAGAGCGAAGATATCTTCTTCGAATGCGGGATATTCGACAATAACGGCGTTCGCGACGCGATATGCGACGACGCGGTGTCACTGCCTGACGGCAACGCCGTTCGCTTCCGCTTCAGGCTGAAGCAGATTAGCGAACTCAGAAAGTTCGAGGCAGGAATCCGGCAGTTGATGTCAGGATTTGTACAGGGGGATGAACAATGACCACTATGACCTTGAGCCAATCCACGCAGGACGCGATCAACGTAGCGCGCTCGCAAGGCCCCGGAACCAACAACCAGAATTATATCGCCGCTTATAATGCCATATCCGGTGACATCAGTTCACATGGCGGGTTCGATCCGGGCACGATCTACTGGTTTTCCCTGGCGGGCTCGATAAACGGCCAGCAGTTTAATCCTTCGCCCGCCGGAACATTCATCTACAACTATACCATTGTCGCAGCGAAATCCGAGGGCACAATACTAACGCAAGCTCAGATGCAGCAGGCATCGAATAAGATAGCAGAAACCGTTTTTAACGATCTGGACCACAATGGATACGTTTTCAGCGATCAACCTGTTCAGGGCCAGCCGGACTTTTCGCCAAAAAGCATCATCGCAACCGACGCCGGATCGGGGCTGGACGAATTGCGTGCTCTAAATCCAGGTTCAAATCTCGACGCGGCCATCTGGGGCGGCACATTATTTGCGCGAACCACGCTCAACGATCCGACCTATTTTTCAGACTACAACATCAATCTAACTCCCGGCTCGCGGGAATGTGCGGCGATGACTACCGGCGCGGTCGCGGCAACCAATAACTCTGCTCTGCAGGCGGTCTCTGAGTTGGCTTCCGGAAATATAACAGGGGCCTTTGATCTACTTTGGACAGGGCAGATAACAGGGCTGCGATATCTGGATACTGCGGCGATCAAGCAGTGCTTCCCGGGACAACAGGGAGCGCTCGGCCCTGGCCCGACCCTTACCGAAGATGGCCAAGGAAACCTCACCTTTGGTCAGACCGCGCCCGACGGAAGTAGTACATTGGCAACGATCGGTAATAACAACGCTTACGCGGAACTTGTCACAACCGCAGCGAATAGCGCCACGAAGGCGTTGATCGCCGGTCAGGGCGACAATACTCACCTCAGCAACGCCACCGTCACACTCGCCCCCGGCGCCTCCGCCACCATCACCGGCGGCGGCGACAGCGTCAACGTCGGCGCCGGCAGCACGCTCACCCTTACCGGCAACAATAACGCGCTGATCCTGACTGCGACCAGCGCGGTCAACCTCACCGGCAGCGGCGAGAGCGTGTCCGGCTCGGGCGCTTCGGTCACGCTCGGCGCCGATTCCTCTGCGACCTTCCTAGGCTCCGGCAACACCATCAATGCCGCCAACGGCGACGTCATCACCGAGGACAATGCGATCATCAACGTGGCGCAGGGCGCCAGCGTCACCATCACCGGGACCGGCGACACCATCGTGGCCGCCGGCAATAACGCCATCAGCCTGTTCGGCGGTGGCGACACCGTCAATCTGAACGGCACCGGCAACTATGTCGGGCTGAACGGCAACGGCTCCGGCGCCGCCTACACCGTCAATGGCGATGTCGCCGGCGACACGGTGCTGTTGAACGCCAACACCGCGGCCACCGTGACCGGCGCCGGCGGCGCGGTCGACCTGTGGGGCAACGGCGACGTGGTGACCACTTCGAACCAGACCATCTACACCGTCGATCACGTCACCGGCGAGGCCATCATCGGGTCCGGCTACATCATCAACCCCGGCAGCGGCTTCACCGGCAGAACGAGAGATTTCGCTCGTCCCGCGCAAGAAGCTCCGGCCGGGGGAGCGGCTGAGATTGTCGAGTTTCGGTGGAGGGGCGCGATGAGCCGAACTCCCATCTCGACCGCCGCTCAAGCAGGACTCGACCAACTTTCCAGCATCTCAACAACTGAAAAGTACGCCGTCTCCCGCACCGCGAGAATATCATAGAGAATGCAATCTTCGTTTGCGGTTTGGATCGAACCATGATTATCTCTGGAGCAATGTAATCGGGCCGGCACGCAATGAGGAAGAACGCCAAAATCAGGCGGCCGCTGTTTTGCGCGGCGGACCTGCGGGCCGGCTGGGGCGCAGTCTATCTCGCGGCGGTTTTGATCGCCGCCGCGTTCTTGAAGGACGGAGGAACAGCCCTCCGGGCGCAGCCGTCGCCGCAAGCGCCGGTCACCAGCACGATCGACGAGGTCTGGAAAAAATCGCAGTCGCTGCGCCCACGGCTGTCCATCGATACGACCCCGGTCACCGTGAAGGTCGGAAGCGTCACCTACAAAATTCCCCGCAACTACATCTCGATGGTTTTCGACTTTCCGCAACTGAGAGTCACCTATCCGGGATTCAAGCCGTTCACGGAAGAAACGCGCGGGTGCTTTGACCGGCGGCTCGAAGCCAGTTTGGGCTGCACGACGCTTGAACTGAATCTTCGCTTGTCGCTGCCCAATAAGCCACGGTTTGAGAGAGCGATAAGAGCAATCCCGCCCTATCGTGAAAAGCCGTTGTCTCCTCGGCCGGGTCCCTACGGCTACGACGTATACGACGACGGACCGGACAACGCCCGTTCAGAGATATATCGCAGCGAGAGCGAAGACATCTTTTTCACGTGCGGGATATTCGACAACAACGGCGTTCGTAGCGGGGTTTGCGACGACGCGGTTTCGCTTTCCGACGGAAATGCCGTTCGGTTCTTCTTCTACCTGAGGCAAGTCGGTGAGTTGAGAAACTTCGAGGCAGGAATCCGGCAATTGATGAGGGGTTTCGTAGAGGGGGATGAACAATGACCGCTATGACCTTGCACCAACCGACGTCTGACAAAGGTTTTGTTGATACCTTTGCTCCCCACGGCGAGATAAGATCGTTCGCAATCTTTATTTGCTGATGTATAGTCTCATTTAGCTTGCAAAAAAGATATTGGGCGTGTCGGCGATGCACAAATTTCGTTTAATTCCGATAGTCACGTTTTGCGGTATCCTCTTCGCTCTCCATAGTAATAGGGAGGTTGCAATGGCAAGTAAGAATCCCATGACCGCAAGGGCTCAACTACAGGAACTGCAAGCCGCGACAAACATAGTTCTTATGGTCATACCTCACGACGTGTCGTTTCGTTTCAGGGTCGATGAGAAGAGATTGCCTGAAGTAGCGTGTATATATGATGTCCGTCCGGGTTTGACCTTCGACGAGGTACTCAAGGTACTCAATCAAAGCATTCTTGAATATGAAAAAGATAACAGGGAAATTGCCGAAGCCCGCATCGGAATAGTTTTCAAAAATGAAAGCAATACGCTGCAGGAATTCTATTTTGAAGATTGGGGGGGGGGCCACAACGTTAATGGTAGGTCTGGCGAGTATCGAATATCAGCGTCAGCGGATCTCCCGAACCAGCTTCGTGCTCTTCTTAAACATCAAGACGTTGCTTTAGTTAAAAGCGGTAACTTTGCTTGTCCCAATTCGTAATGATCGCTCCCAAGGCATCGCAGTTTTCCGGTGCTAGATACCTAATGTGCGAGACGCTCGCAGGAGACAACGATGGCCCATACTGCCGCCGACTATACGATTACCAATGCCACGGCCGCGGATATAAACGCCCTTAACTTGGCGCTTTCTTACTTAGATAGGAGTCCAAAAGGCAACGCGGTCATGCAGCAGGTCGCCGATAAAAACGTAACTATAAACATCGTTCATGATGGCAGCGACAGTTATCGTTCTAGCACAAACACAATTAATTGGGATCCCAATTCCGCGTTGACCGTCCTTACTAGTGGAGTTGGATCAGTTGGTGTTCAGTCGGCGGCGCTAGGGTTGGCACATGAAGGGGCCCATGCCATTGATCCTAACCTCGCGAGCAATTCGGCCACTCCCGACCCGCAATATGGAGACCTTGCGGAAAAATATGCCGTAGAACAGGAGAATATAATTGCTTCCGACCTCGGTGAACCTCAACGCTTTAATCATGGAGGGAACCTTGTCGAGGAAAACAATAGCACTGAACATACGACCGTGAACAATGCCGGTAGTATGATCTGGGTACAATCAGATAGTGTTGGAAATATTACCGTTCAAGGGACTTTTGAACTTGGGACTTATCCAGCGACTGCTCCGGTGGGCGGTGGCACTGGTACCGGTACCGAAACTGTCGATGGGTCTGACATCACAGTCAGCCCGGGCCCACACAGAGCGGTCATCATCGAAGGTAACAACGATACAGTCATAGATGATAATGCTGCGATCTCCGTCGCCCCCGGCTCCTTCGCCACCATCATCGGCGGCGCCGACACCGTCAATGTCGGCGCCGGCGGTTCGCTCACCCTCACCGGCAACAACAACTCGCTCACCCTGACCGCGACGAGCGCGGCCAACCTCACCGGCACCGACGAGACCGTGTCCGGATCAGGCGCAACGGTCACGCTCGGCACCAATTCGTCTGCGACATTCAGCGGGTCCGGCAACACCATCAATGCCGCCAATGGCGACGTCATCACCGAGAACAATGCGATCATCAACGTGGCGCAGGGCGCCAGCGTCACCATCACCGGGACCGGCGACACCATCGTGGCTGCCGGCAATAACGCCATCAGCCTGTTCGGCGGTGGGGACACCGTCAATTTGAACGGCACCGGCAATTACGTCGGCCTGAACGGCAACGGCTCCGGCGCCGCCTACACCGTCAATGGCGATGTCGCCGGCGACACGGTGCTGTTGAACGCCAACACCACGGCCACCGTGACCGGCGCCGGCGGCGCGGTCGACCTGTGGGGCAACGGCGACGTGGTGACCACTTCGAACCAGACCATCTACACCGTCGATCACGCCACTGGCGAGGCCATCATCGGCTCCGGCGATATCATCAACCCGGGCAGCGGCTTCCAGGGCGCCGTGTTCGGCGGCGGCGACACCGTCAATTTTTCCGGCACCGGCAATTATGTCGGGCTGAACGGCAACGGCAACGCCGACACCGTCTATGGCGCTGGGGCGGGCAACTCGGTCGCGGTGAATGCCAACACGGCCGCCACCGTGAACGGCTCCGGCGGCTCGATCTATCTCGGCGGCAGCGGCGCCGTGGTGACGGCCTCCAACGAGACCATCGGCACGGCCAACAACGTCACCGGCGAGGCCATCATCGGCTCCGGCGATATCATCAACCCCGGCAGCGGCTTCCAGGGCGCCGTGTTCGGCGGCGGCGACACCGTCAACTTCACCGGCACCGGCAATTATGTCGGGCTGAACGGCAACGGCAATGCCGACACCGTCTATGGCGCTGGGGCGGGCAACACGGTCGCCGTGAACGCCAACACGGCCGCCACCGTCAACGGCTCCGGCGGCTCGATCTATCTCGGCGGCAGCGGCGCCGTGGTGACGGCCTCCAACGAGACCATCGGCACGGCCAACAACGTCACCGGCGAGTCCATCATCGGCTCCGGCGACAGCATCGTGGCGACCGGCAACAACACCATCACGGTGACCGGCGGCGGCGATACCGTCACGTTGAGCGGCACCGGCAACACCGTGACCCTGAACGGCAACGCCAACGCGGATACCGTCAACGCCGGTAACGCCGGCGGCACTGTCAACCTGGCCGGCGGCACTTCGGCGATCGTGAACGGCTCCGGCGACACCATCGTTGCGGCCGGCAACAACACCATCACGGTGAGCGGCGGCGGCGACATCGTCAATCTGAACGGCACCGGGAACATGGTGACGCTGAACGGCAATGCCAACGCGGACACCGTCAACGGCGATATCGCCGGCGACAGCGTCGGCCTCGCCGGCGGCACCACGGCGACCGTGACCGGCTCCGGCGGCTCGATCTATCTCGGCGGCAGCGGCACCGTCGTGACGGCTTCCAACGAGACCATCAGCACGGCCAATAACCTAACCGGCGACGCCATCATCGGCTCCGGCGACACCATCAACCCCGGCAGCGCCTTCCACGGCGACGTGTTCGGCAGCGGCGATACCGTCAACTTCAGCGGCGCCGGCAACGTGTTGGTCCTGCACGGCAACAACGACCAGGCCGACATCGTCCAGAATAACAGCTCCGGTAGCGAGGTCTCGCTGACGGGCTCGATGACGGCGGAAGTGTATGGCAATGGCGGCTTCATCCGGCTCAACGCCAGCCACGAGACGCTGACGGCGGGGCACGAGACGATCCAGGGCGGCGACAACCTGACAGAGGAGATCGTCAATGGCTCAAGCAACACCATCTATGGCGGCAACAATTTTGGAGTCACTGTCGCCGGCGCCAATGATACCGTGAACCTCGGGACCAGCAGCCGTGTGCTGCTGATTTCCGGCGACCGCAACGACGATGTCCACGGCGACCATGACACCATCGTCGCGCAGCCCAACGTGATCGACTTTATCTACGGCAACGCAGACACCTACAATGGCCAGTTCGGCAATTTCAACGGGGACCCGGTGTTCGGCGCGGGCGACGACGGCTCAAGCTTCTGGGACGACTGGTGGCCGGACGACCCGATCGTGCTCAGCCTCGATGGCGGCGCGGTACGCACCCAGGGGCTGCAGACCTCGACGGCGTTCTTCGATATGCAGAACACCGGCCAGAGGGTTCACACCGGGTGGGTCACCGCCGGCGAAGGCCTGCTGGTGTACGATCCCGACGGCCGCGATACCGTGACCAGCGACCGCGACCTGGTGGGCGGGTTCGATGCGCTCAAGGAGCTGGCCCGAAAAGTCGACGGCACAAGCTTGGACAAGCTGTCGGCCAGCGACGCAATATGGGCGAAGCTGAAGGTCTGGGTCGACGCCACAGGCACCGGCGATTTTGACGGCGACCAGCTGTACACGCTCGGCCAGCTCGGCATCATCTCCATCGACCTGAATGCGGCGGACGTTCAGCGCGACAGCAATGGCAACACCATTGTTGCCGACAGCTCGTTCACCCGGAGCGACGGCACGCAGGGCGACATCGCCGGCGTCGCGCTGTATTTTGCGTCGGGCTCGGCGGCGAGCAGCCTTGCGGCGCAGTCGCCGCAGCTGGTCCCCGCCATGGCGGGCTTCGCCGCGGCGGCCGACCAAATGTTGCCGATGATCGCCATCCACCACAGCAGCCTGCTCATCACGCACGGCGCGGAGTTGCTCTGAACCTGTGTGCATGCCCGCCGCTTCCAACCCCCTGCAAGGCGCCCTCCTCTCATCCTCCGGTCGCAAACGACCGCGCGTGGTCTCCACAAAAGCGCTACGAGACGTTAACGGCCTATCTCAGCCGCGCCGCGCCGCCTCGAGATGCGGACGCTTGATGGAATCGGATCGTCGCAAGGACTCGGCGCAACGACGAAAGTCAACCCGGCCGCTTCTTGCCGCGCGCCCGCTTCGGCAACAGCGAGGGCCACTGCACGATGTGATCTTCCAGATCGGCGTCGGCGATTTCATTCTCGGTGCCCTGCACGCGGCCGCGCACGGAGACGCCGGCTTCATGCACCGTGTTCGGATCGCCGGAGATCAGCGGATGCCACCAATAGAGATCGCGGCCTTCGGCAACCAGCCGATAGCCGCAGCTGGGCGGCAGCCAGTTGATCGTGCGGACGTTCTCCGGCGTCAGCCGCACGCAATCGGGAACCTGTCGCGACCGGTTCGGATAATCCTTGCAGGCGCAGCGCCCGGCATCGAGCAGCCGGCAGGACACGTGGGTGAAAAAAATCCTGCCGGTGTCCTCATCTTCCAGTTTTTCCAGGCAGCAGCGCGCGCAACCGTCGCAAAGCGACTCCCATTCGGCGCTGGACATCTCCTCCAACGTCTTGGTTTTCCAGAACAATCCCTCCTGAGTCGAGGGCGCTTTGGGTGGTGCGGTCATTAAACCTGTGTTTCCGGGGGCGCGGGCAGCTCGACTTCTATGGGCTGTAACCGTGGAGATGCAAGAGGTTAGCTCCGATGATAGCCGCCTGCGTTAGCCGTAAGGGGCAAAATTGCCAGCCCGGCCATTGGTTTATGCCGTGTGCTCGGCTAGAAACGGGCAGCAAAGCCTTTGGTCGCAAAAGCGCCTTGGGTTTGCCGCAACAGTTCCGCAAGACGTTTAAGCGCGCCCGACTGCGGCGCTTTAAGCGTTGCCAATCGACCCAAGGGCCCCGGTGCGCCAGATCGTGCCATCCGAATGGAAGAAAAAGCTCCGGCATTTCATGCTGGACCTCGATGCGCGCATCGATTCCACGCTGTTCTCCTCCGGCAAAGGCGCGCGGGAGCTTTATGAGCGGTTCTCCACCTTCATGGACCGCTTCTATGTCGGCCGCTGGAAGCGCTGGGTCTTCATCGAGCCGTTGTCGGAAGCTGCCACGCTCGGGCTTGGCGGACTGCTGCTGATGCTGGCGCTGGCGGTGCCGGCGTTTCGTGAAACCGCCGACGACGACTGGCTGAAGAAATCAGATCTCGCCGTGAGTTTCCTCGACCGCTACGGCAATCCGATCGGCAGCCGCGGCATCAAGCATAACGATTCGATTCCGCTGGAGGATTTTCCGGACAATTTGATCAAGGCCACGCTCGCCACCGAGGACCGCCGCTTCTACGATCATTTCGGCATCGACATCGCCGGCACCGCGCGTGCGCTGGTGACGAATGCGCAGGCCGGCGGTGTGCGGCAAGGCGGCTCGTCGATCACGCAGCAGCTCGCAAAAAACCTGTTCCTCAACAACGAGCGAACGATCGAGCGCAAGGTGAAGGAAGCGTTTCTCGCCGTATGGCTGGAGACGCGACTGACCAAGAACGAGATTCTAAAACTCTATCTCGATCGCGCTTATATGGGCGGCGGCACTTTCGGCGTCGACGGCGCCGCGCACTTCTACTTCAACAAGTCCGCGCGCGACGTCAATCTCGCCGAAGCCGCGATGCTGGCCGGCTTGTTCAAGGCGCCCACAAAATACGCGCCGCACATCAACCTGCCGGCCGCGCGCGCCCGAGCGAACGTGGTGCTGGACAACCTCGTCGATGCAGGCTTCATGACCGAAGGCCAGGTGTTCGGCGCCCGCCGCAATCCGGCCAATGCCGTCGATCGCCGCGACGAGAATTCGCCGAACTATTATCTCGACTGGGCGTTCGACGAGATGCGCAAGCTGGTCGACACCTTTCCGAAATCCTATGTCGAGCGCGTGTTCGTGGTGCGAACCGCGATCGACATGAACGTGCAGCACGCGGCCGAAGAGACAATCGAAAACCAGCTGCGCCAGTTCGGCCGCGACTATCATGCAACTCAAGCGGCGACCGTGGTGGCGGATCTCGACGGCGGCGTGCGCGCAATGGTCGGCGGACGCGACTACGGCGCCAGCCAGTTCAACCGCGCGGTCGACGCGATGCGCCAACCCGGCTCATCCTTCAAGCCTTACGTCTATGCGACCGCGCTGATGAACGGCTTCAAGCCGACCTCGATCGTGGTCGACGGCCCGGTCTGCATCGGCAACTGGTGCCCGCAGAATTACGGCCACTCCTATTCCGGCTCGGTGACGCTGACGCAGGCGATCACGCGATCGATCAATGTCGTGCCGGTAAAACTGTCGATTTCGATGGGCGGCAAGGCAGGACCGAAAGCCGGCCGCGCCAAGATCGTGGAAACGGCGCGGCGCTTCGGCATCAAGGCGCCGCTGCTCGACACCCCTTCGCTGCCGATCGGCTCGGCCGAGGTGTCGGTGGTCGAACACGCCGTCGCCTACGCGACGTTCCCGAACAAGGGCAAATCGGTCACGCCGCATGCGGTGCTGGAAGTGCGCACCGGCGCCGGTGATCTGGTCTGGCGCTTCGACCGCGACGGCAAAAAACCGCTGCAGGCCATTCCCGCCTCCGTCGCCGCCGACATGGCCGGCATGATGAGCCACGTCGTCAGCGAAGGCACCGCACGGCGTGCCGCGCTCGACGGCATTCCGACCGCGGGCAAGACCGGCACCACCAACGCCTATCGCGATGCCTGGTTCGTAGGCTACACCGGCAACTTCACCTGCGCGGTGTGGTACGGCAATGACGATTACTCGCCGACCAATCGCATGACCGGCGGCTCGCTGCCGGCGCAAACCTGGCACGACATCATGGTGGCGGCGCATCAAGGCGTCGAGGTCAAGGAGATACCGGGCATCGGCATGGGAACCAAGCTGCCTCCGGCTCCGGGTCCCGTCGCCGCCAACGCCGCGCCGAAAATTCTCGAAACAAAACCGGGGCCACCGCCGATCCTCACCAAGCGCGGCGCCGATATTCTGGTGCGCGTGGAGAAATTGCTCGACGATGCGGCGAAGACCGCAGGCAAGACATCGTCGAGCGATCCGGTCAAACCGGCAAAGCCCCTGTCATCCACCTCCATCGCTTTCCCGGAAAGCTTCGCGGCGGCAGCGCCGGGTGAACCGGCAGCGCCCTCGCCGCGCAAGAACTGATCGTGCGGCTGCTGCTCTTCACCTTGCTGGCGCTCATCATCGCTACCGCCGTCGGCCTTGGCGCGACGTGGATGACCGCTACGCGCGGCACCGATCTCGGCACGCTGACTATCGGCGCATGGACCGCGCGGCCGCGCACCGGCACCGCCGAAGTCGATCCCTATTCACGGGCGTCGATCGCGCGCAGCGGCGAACTCCCGGTCGGCACCGGCGACGGCGTGGCGTTCTTAGCAACCACCGACGACCGCAAAAAACCGCTGGACGGGCGCTGCGACGTCGTGGTGAGCGGCGTGACGCCGGCGGCGCGGTTCTGGACGCTGACGCTGTATGATTCGAAAGGACATCTCGTCGCCAACTCGCTGCAGCGTTACGGCTTTACGAGCCAGGAAATCATCCGCTCTTCCGACGGCGCGTTCGAAGTGCGGGTGGCAGCGCGGTCGCGCTCCGGAAACTGGTTGCCCACCGGCGGCATCGAGCGTTATGCGCTGATGCTTCGGCTCTACGACACCCCGGTTGGGGTAGCGACGCGGACCCAGCGCGACGCGCCGATGCCGAGCATATCGACGGTGGGCTGCCCATGATCCGCCTGCTGTTCGCCATCATCGGAGGCGTGCTGCTCGGCGGCGTCGTGCATCTGGTCAGCGTGCTGGCGCTGCCGCGCATCGCAACGCAAGACGCCTATTCGCGGCTGACGCCGCTGACTAAACTGAACACCGTGACCGCCCTGCCGCTGGCCGGCCCGAACAGCGCGCCGATGCCGTTCATGGATCCCGCATTCGCGATTGCGGTCTGCCGCTACGATCTTTCGACCGGTCCGATAAAACTCGCGGTCCCGGTCAGCCAGGCCTATACGTCGGTGTCGTTCTACACCCGCAGCGATGTCGCCTATTACGCGATCAACGACCGCTCCGCCGGACGTCGGGTGATCGAGCTCGATTTGATGACCGAAGCGCAGCACGCCGAACTTCCCGAGGACGAGGACGTCACCGCCGCCGACCGCCTGATCATCGATTCCCCCACCACGACCGGCCTGATCGTGCTCAAAGCGCTGGCGCCCGAGCCCGGCCTGATGCCGCAGGCGCAAGCCACACTCGCGGCATCGAGCTGCAAGGTGCAGACCGAACCGGCAGTGAAGCAAGCCGAGCGGCCGCAGGCGAAGCGTTAAGTGGTCGTCCCGGCGAACGCCGGGACCCATACGCCGTGTCGCTTCAATTTTGAAAAGATTGCTGCAACATCGTGCTTGAACATCCACGTCGGTGGTTGGGTCCCGGCGTTCGCCGGGACAACGTGAGTTACCCCTTCGACACCACCGCCCGCCCGACCACCGGCGCCGACACCACCGGCGCGTTCGCCGTTTGCGCGGCGAGTTCGCCGATCAGACGGTCGGCGTCGGCGGCGATGTTGTCGGGGGCCTGGATCACCAGACGTTCCAGCGCCCAGCGATACGATAAGATTCGCTGCTCCAGGCATTGCTGCACCCACTGCACGATCAGCGCATTCTCCTGCATGCGGGCGACCGCGTCGGCGCGCTCGCGCGGCGACAGGTCCGACACAAGCTCGAGACTGGCGGTGCGCTTCTTGTCGAGTTCGAGCACCTGGACCGCGTCGGCAAAGAATGGCTCGAACCTCGTGAGGTCGTTGCGAATGTCTTCGATCAACTGGGCATAGCGTGAGGCAAACGAGCGATGCGGTTCGTCGATCAGCAAGCGGCCGTAGGCGGTGCGGTCGAACAATGGCGCCTGCCGCCACGGCGCCGGCAGCGGCTGGTAGTCGCCAAACACGGTCTTCCAGGCGGGGCGCGAATGCGGCGGCTCGATCAGCGGATAAGCCAGATCGCGCAACAGGCGTTCCTTGTCGGTGAGCTGGTATTGCGAGGCGCGCGCGCCGACGCTTGCGGTGGCCTCGACGCCGAGCCAGCGATGCATGTCGTCGTTGCGGGCATTCTCACGGGTGCGGCCGAAATCGCCACCGGCGCAGCCACCGAGCATTGAAGCCGCGACAAGCGTTAGCGCAACCAGAATTGCCGGAGGAAGCCGAATCCTTGTCCGGATCTGTATCGACAACTCCGGCATAAAAAATGTCCGGTGTCAGGAACGTGCCCGCCGGCGGCGGCGGCGACCCGGCGCCGTCCCCTCTTCCGGCCCGCGGCCGCCGTCGGTGTCGCGCTCGATCCGGACGACGGGAAGGATCAGGATGGTCGCCATGCCTTCGCGCTGCGCAGCACCGGTGCTTGAGCCCGACCGCCGCGAAGTCGCATCCGCCGGGAATTCAATGATGGCGCCCATGTCACTCTCTCCTTGCCGCATCGCCTCGAGTGGCGGGGGCAGGCCTCATTAAGATCAGGGCATGGTTAATGGCGTGTTAATCGCACCGCGGCACGAACAATCGTAACGTCAAGTGTTGCAGCCGTGCGATTTGCCGGCAGAACAGCGACCGCCATTCACTCGTTGTTTTCCTTAACGCGATGTTAAAGCAAGCTCGCTAGAATCGCGCGAAGGACACCTCAGTCGCGTACCTGACATGACAATACCTCCACAGTTTCCGGGCTTTGACGGGTTGATGACGCTCTCGCGCCGCGAGGGCGTCGATATTCGCCCAACGCTGCTGCGGGTACTGACCGACCTCTACGTCCAGACCAACGTGCACACTGACGACGAGGTGCGGCAGTTCGTCGAACTGACGTCCCGGTTGATCGATCAAGTCGATGACGCGACCCGCGCGGTGGTGCGGGCGCGGCTCTCCGTCTATCCCAACACGCCCCTGCCGATCATGCGGAAACTTGGGCTGCAGCCGGCAGGCGCGGAGCAGCGCATTCCGCTTGCTTCCCGCATTCCGGAACAGCCGCCTGCCCCGCCGCCGGTGCGACCACCGACCGAAGCGCAATTGCGCATGTCGGCGCTGTCGATGCAGCCATCCGATGCAGCCGAAATCAGCGCGATGTTTTTTTCAGGCACGGCCAGCGAGCGCGCATTGATCCTGCACAATCTTGGCGAGGCGCCGCTGAAACCTGCAGCCCGAATTACCGCCGCGCGCACGGCGCGCGCCATCGAAACGCTGGAGATGGCGGCGTTCGCCGCCGACATTGAAAATTTTACGCTCGAACTCGGTGAGGCCTTGATCCTGCCGGCGCGGATCGCGGCGCAAGTGGTGGGCGATCCCGGCGGGGAACCGCTCGCCTGCGCCATGAAGGCACTGGAGATGCCGAGCGCGGTGTTTCAGCGCGTGCTGCTGTTCCTCAATCCGGAATTCGGCGCATCGGTCCACAACGTCTACCGGCTGTCGCGCCTGTACGACCGCTTGAGCGAACGTTCCGCCTTGATCATGCTGGCGGCGTGGCGGGGCGCGACGGTGGCGGTGACACGCGCAAAGTACAAGCCCGCGCTTTATGACGACGAACGCCAGCGCTCGCGTGCAGCACCGGCGCAAACGCGCCCCGCGGTACAGCCTGGTGCGGACATTGTTACGCGCAACAACGCGCGCGGGATCGGAAGCTGAAGCATAATCCGTCATTGCCGGGCCTGATCCGCCAGGATTGTGTTCTAGACTCGCGCGAGTTCGAGAAAGTGCCGGCCCGCCCGGTCCTCGATCTCCACAATCCAGACATCGGGGTCGAACCTCACTTCTTTTGCAAGGCGTTCTTCCACCGCCGGCTCCGGCTCCGGGTGCGGTGATGTCGGCGCAAACACCCGCTCGATCGGCCGGCTGTCGTCATAGGCGGTCTGCGGCGCCGGCGCATAGAGCATCGCATTGCCGTCGAGCAGCGCCAGCTTGACGAACACCGCGCCCGCCTCCTCCGCGCCGCGCCGGCGCACGGCGCCGAACACGCCCTCGGTCTGGCAACGGCGCAAGTAGGCCGCCACCCAGATGCTGGATTTCAATCGCATGGGAAAGACGATAGGCCCGCGTCCCGCCGCAATCTAGCATCCACAATGGGCTGGACGACAAATTGGCAACCGAAATAGCGCCAAGCGCCAGAACCGGGCATCATATGGTTGTATCGCACGGTGGAACATCCTATAGTTCCGGCCCTTGGTACGCACGCAAGCACGGTGTGCTGCGGTCTATTGTCGCGAAACGAACAGGCCGCTAATTGCATTTTCGAGATAAAATTATCCACGCCTGAGGCTTATTTAAATTATTTTTCGAGTGGAGGAATTGCAAATGACGTCGATACCCGTTGGATCAACTCAGCATTTTGAAGTGTCAATTGAGAGTCAATCGTTCAAATCGCCAGAAGAGGGAACAAAAGTAGGCAATGGCCTCTTGCAGACGTGCGAAGCGGACTATGCCCAGCTTCGATCGATGTTTTCGAAAACCGACATTCCACGCGTCGTAAAAGTCAAAATCAACAATCTCGCCGGCGGCGTCAATAACGGCCAAGACATGACTATAGGTGACGGCGGCACCGGAAGGTCGGGGGATTTCGATCGTCTGCGCAACACCTTTATTGCAGAACTCTCTGAGATTTTTATGAGGGTTCAGAACAAGAAGTGGAATCCTTCAGACAGCAAGGGTGAAGCTCTCTCTCGCGCACTTGGTGGCTTTTTCTACCCCGGAGGACAGCAGCCAGGATTCAGCGTCCATCAGTGGGTCGATAATGATCCTGACAATTTGAACCCTTCCGGCGACAAGCCAACCGGCCCCGAGGGCCTGGAGGATTGGATTAACGTAACCGAACCGACCGACACCCGCGCCAAGTCCATTGGATGCGGTGTTGCATTCATCAATTATCTGCATTTTCAGCTGGGCATACCGTTAGTTGACATTATTGCTCAAGAAGGAACCACACTTGCAGAAATTTACGACAAGCTGGTTCAAGCCGGGAAAGTACCTGATTACGTTTCGGGCAAATCTGCCTTCGAGCCATTTGCCGCATTGGTACGGAGCAGATTCCCTCGGGGAACGCCGTCAGGGCTCAATGCGACCAACAAGACACCTAATTCCGATCAATTCTTTCCTTTAGAGATTTACCTGGACATCTTCGTGCTGGGACAAGACGGCGTAGTGCGGCATGGGTCGCGAGAAAATTTGCGCTGGAAATGGTCTTCGGTCGACAACGCTGGTTTCAATCAAGGCACTCCGATCAGCGCCCTTCGCAGAGTCAACGCGCTGGACATTTTTGTGTTGGGCATGGACAACATGATCAGAACGGCGTTTCGGGACAACGCTGGCTGGCACTGGTCGACGATCGATGGAGCAGCCTTCAATCAGGGCAATCCGATTACAGTCGTCTCCAACTCTGGCATTGTAGATATTTTCGTGTTGGGAATGGACAGCATGATCAGAACGGCGTTTCGGGACGACGCTGGCTGGCATTGGTCCACGATTGGGGGCGCGGCGTTCAACCAAGGAAATCCAATTGCTGCCGTCCGCAATGGCGATGCACTCGACATCTTCGCATTGGGGACGGACAATATGATCAGAACGGCGTATCGGGATGACGCCGGTTGGCACTGGTCGATGATCGGCGGAGCAGCCTTCAATCAGAAAAGTCCGATTACCGTCGTGCAATATCGCGATGAAATGGACATTTTTATACTCGGAACGGACGATGTGATCCGAACGGCGTTTCGGGACAACGCCGGTTGGCATTGGGCTGCAATCGCCGGACAAACTTTCAATCAGGGCAGCGCGATCACGGCCGTACGCAGCGGCAGCGAAGTGGATATTTTCGCCTTGGGGAAGGATGGGATGGTTTGGACGGCTTTTCGAGACAATGCGGGCTGGCATTGGTCCAGGATCGAGGGCGCGGCGTTCAACCAGGGAAATCCGATTGCTGCCGTCCGCAGCGGAGACGCGCTCGATATCTTCATATTGGGAAAAGACAACATGGTCAGAACGGCTTTCCGCGATAGCACGGGATGGCATTGGTCCACGATCGACGGCGCAGCCTTCAATCAGGGCAATCCGATCACGGCCATTCGGAATTTTGGCCACTAAGACCGAATGTCACGCGCGACCGGATCTGCGATTTTTTTCAATGAACTTTGCCGCCTAGCTCGCCGCTGTGACGCCCGATACCGCGGCCACAACACAACCAACCGACTAAAGCCTCGCTTGAGCCGCAAATGCCTTCTTCGATGCTGAGCCTGACTGGCACGCAACCGCAGTCCTAGTCGATTGCGCGCCCGGTCGCCGCGCTCAGCTCGCGAACCAACCGGTCGGACATCTGGCCGGTAATCGGAAGCTTGCGGTCGCGCTCGAATTTCTGGATCGCGGCCAAGGTGTCGGGGCCGACGGTGCCGGTCGGCTTGAGCTGGCCGTAGCCGTACTCGGTCAGCGCCCGCTGCACTGCCGCTACGCGGCGGGAGGCGACGATCAGGTCGCCGACCGGATCGCTGCGGGATGAGACCGGGATTGGAGCAGGTGGCCGCGCGGCGCTTGCTGGCGCCGCGGTGGTCTTGGCAATGACGGAAACCGGAGCCGCCGGCTTCAGGTCGGCGGGCCGCACTTCCGCAGGACGCATCTCAGCCAGCTTGACATCGGCCGGCCGCAATGTGGCTTCGGCCGGCCGCGGCCGCGGCAACGGGTTGGCAGCCGCCGGCAAAGCGCTGACGGCGGCGCCGAACATGGGCGAGGGGTGGTGCCCGGCCTGCATGACCGTCGCGTTGGCAACGATGGCGCCCACCGCGGCAAAGGCCAGTGCGCCCGCGATCAGGTCTTTCGGGCTGTGCAGCAGAATACGCATCGCCAGACTGCGCTCTTCGCTTTCCTCGATCGCATCCGCGCTTCCGCCACGGCGGCGGCGGGGCACGTCATTATTCGCATCAATTCTCTTAGGCACTTTTCTTCACCTGGTAAGTTCTGGCCTGATGTCCGCTTCGCGCCGCCGGATTAAGCGTTGCGATATTGCTCGATGGCTGCTCGGCAGGCGGCGTGAATGCGAGCGGCAAGGCGACCGCGATGGTGGTGCCCTCATCGATCCTGCTCTGCACGGTCATCTCGCCGCCATGCAGCGCGACCAGGCTTTTCACGATCGACAGTCCGAGGCCGGTGCCCTCGTGACGGCGCTGATAGGTCTTGCCGGCCTGAAAGAACGGGTCGCCGATCCGCTTCAGGTCTTCGGCCGAGATGCCGACGCCGTTGTCGGCGACGCGCACGACCAGCCGCGTTGCCTCGACACCGGCGGAAACCGTCACCGTTCCGCCGCGCTCGGTGAACTTGATTGCATTGGAGACGAGATTCAGCACGATCTGCTTGAACGCGCGGGGATCTCCGGTGATCATGGGCAAATCATCAGCGGCGCGGGTGACGAGATCGATGCCGTTCTCCCTGGCCTTCAGGGCCAGCAGGTTGCAGCAGTTGAGCAGCGCCGCGCGTGGCGCAAACGGTTCGGGCGCGATTTCGAAATTGCCGGATTCCATCTTCGACATGTCCAAGATGCCGTTGACGACGGAGAGCAGATGCTGGCCGGAATCGTTGATCAGCTGCGCATATTCCTTGCGCCTCGCCGCATCGATCATCAGCACGTCCTCCTGAGCGATCATTTCGGAGAAGCCGATGATGGCGTTGAGCGGCGTGCGCAGTTCGTGGCTCATGGTGGCAAGGAAGCGGCTCTTGGAGGCGTCGGCCTGTTCGGCGGCGGTGCGCGCCAGGTCGAGCGCCTGTTCCTGAATTTTCCGGTCGGTCACGTCGCGCATCACGGCTACGACTTCGCAGTTCGAATCCGTCGTTGTCGCGCCCGCCCGTTCGAGCGGACGGCAGCGCATTTCGACCCAGATGAAATCGGCGGCGCCTCGCGCACGCGGCGTATCGCGCGTGACCCGGAATTCGACGCTGCGGGCGTCGCCGCGGGCCGCATCCGAAAGCGTGGTGAGATAGGCGGGGCGGTCCGCGACGTGGACGCGGTCGAACAGACCGTGCCCGAGCAGGCGCGACACCGGCGTACCGAGCAACGCCTCGGCCGCGGGCGAAATGAATTCTACCGTGCTGTTGCGGCGGTGGCGTGAAATCACGTCGCTCATATTGCGCGCCAGCAGGCGATAACGGTCTTCTTCCGAATTGAGCAGCGCCACGCCGGTTCGCGACAGCGATTCGGCGCCGAACGCCAGCGCGGCCGCATAGAGCGTCGCCGAGGTGATTCCGAACGCGGTGAACACGCCGCGCCCCGAGGCACCGGCGTCCACAGGCGGCAGCACATCGAGGGTGCCCATGACGATCAGCGCGACCACGCATGACACGGCCAGCGCCGCGGCAAAGCCAACCACGCGGCGGGATGCCGACAGCGAGGCCTCGATCGGGACCGCCACCAGCCAGACCGATGCGAAGGATTCGATGCCGCCGGTGGGGATCGCCACCGTCATGACAAGGCCGGCCAGCGCCAGCGACGACAGCAGATGCGCGCTCTCATAGCGGCCGGTACGCGACAGGAACCAGGACAGCAGGATCGGCGCGATCAGCCAGGCGAATGCCACGACCTCGAGCGCGGTGGGTGCGCCGCGCATCGCAAGATAGACCGGGAAGCCCGCGAAAGCGGCGAGACTTCCCAACAGCCGCGGCGCCATGAAGGCGCGATGGCGCGCGCCGGTCAGCGCATCGTAACGCGCCGACGGATGCAGCAACGCATCGAGACAATCGCGGATCAACTTCAAAACGGTCACGGCTCTCGCGCTTCGGCTTGCTCGTCATGACTGACCGGCCGGAACGCCCCCTTTATCGTTGCCTCAACCTGTCAGAGCGAACTTAAGCGAACGCTAAGGCGCCTCGGGCGGTGCGGTAGATCGCGCGTGACAGCCCGGTTTTGCAGCGTCGGGGCGACCGCATTCCGCGCGGATGGTGAATGCCAAGTTTCCGAAAGCGCAATCAGTATGGTTTCGAAATGGTGGATGCGCCGCCAAGACGCTTACAAATGCGCCAGCGGCATCAATCGAAAATTTACGTCGAATCAAATCGTTCGGCTTTTTTACAAATTTTCCGCGATTTTCCTTCAATCGAGATACTTGGGGTTTATCGAGCCAGCTTAAGAAAAGGGTCGATTGCGAGATCAACCGCAACGCAATGAAGAAACGGACGGGGTCGCGAGATGTTTTTCCTGCTTCGCATGGCATTCTGGCTCGGACTGGTGCTGGTGCTGTTGCCCAGAGAAAAAACGCCCGAATCGGAGAAGCTGCCGCAACTCGGTGCGTCCGAGGCGGTGTCGGCCGCAAGCGCGGCGGTGTCGGACATGGGCCAGTTCTGCAAACGTCAACCGGCGGCCTGCGAAGTCGGCGGCCAGGCCGCCACCGTGATCGGCCAGCGCGCCCAGGACGGCGCGCGCAAGCTGTACCAGATCATCACCGACAAGAAGTCGTCCGACCATACCGGCTCGATCGGCGGCATCGACAACGCCGACCTCGCAGCGATCGGCGCGCCGCGCGATACGCTGACGCCGGACGATCTGCAGGCCGAATGGCGGATGCCGGAGGCCGTCCCGCCTACGCCCAATTAGCCCTTACTATTCTGTTCCGCGAACTCGCTTTCGCGGCACCGCGGCCCTATATATGTCCCACAAGGAGACATCCGGGCCGCGATGACGACGATAGACGAAATCAGGGATAATTTTGCGCTGCTGGAGGATTGGGATGACCGCTACCGGTATGTCATCGAACTCGGCCGCACGCTCGAGCCGATGCCGCAAGCCGAGCATTCCGCGGCCAACAAGGTGCAGGGCTGCGCCAGCCAGGTCTGGCTGTCACGAAAAATTGTCCGCGACAATACGGGCGAGCCGGTGCTGAGTTATCTCGGCGACAGCGACGCGCATATCGTGCGCGGCCTGATCGCCATCCTGCTGACGCTTTATTCCGGTCGAACCCCCCAGCAGATCCTGTCCACCGACGCGATCGCGGTGTTCGACGAATTCGGATTTCGCGAGCATTTGACGCCGCAGCGTTCCAACGGCCTGCGCGCCATGGTCGAGCGCATCCGCACCGATGCGCGCGAGACGCTGGCGGCTGCTTCCTGAGGCCTGCTCAGGCCGGCGTCCCCATGATGTAGGGTTTCAGCATCGCAGCCATCATGCTGTGCGTCGGCGTCGGAACGCCGAATTCGCGGCCGAGCTCGACCACCTTGCCGCCGAGCCAGGGCAGTTCGAGCCGGTTGCCGCGATCGAGGTCGAGCGCCATCGACGCTTTCATGGCCGGCGGCATGTGGCTGGTCAGGCCGACAATTTGGTCGACCGCGTCAGCCGGCAGCGGAACGCCTTTGGCGCGGCCGACCGCGACCACTTCCCGGTAAGCAGAAAGGAAGATCGGACGCAGGTCGGGATCGTCCCGAAGCTTGCCGATCGGCTGGCGTGTCGCGGCCATCATGCTGGCATTGGAGGCGAGCAGGATGAACTTCATCCACAAATCGGTCAGGATCTGCTCACTCAGCGTCGCGTCGAAGCCGGCCTTGAGACAGAGCTCAAGAAAATCCTCGCCGCGCTTGCTGCGCGCGCCATTGAGTTCGCCAAAGATCATGCGCATGAAGGTTCCGACCTGCTGGATCACACCGGGTGCTGTGATCGACGCGCTGATCTGCGCTACGCCGCCCATCACACTCTTGCTTCCAAGGATCGGGATTAGCCGCTCGGCGGCGTCGACGCCGTTCTGCAACGGGATCACCGCGGTGTCGCGGCCGATCAACGGCCTTATGCTGTGCCCGGCGCTTTCGACGTCCCACAGTTTTACGCAAAACAGCACGATGTCGACCTCGCCGATCTCGGCGGGATGTTCGGTTGCCCGGGTCGGCAGCAGATGGATGTCGCCGCGGTCGCTGCGAACGAGGAGGCCGTCCTTTTTCATGGCGGCCAGATGCGTGCCGCGCGCGATGAAGGTCACGTCCGCTCCGGCCCTGGCCAGCGCCGCACCAAACCCGCCTCCGACGCCGCCCGTCCCGACAACCGCGATACGCATGCAATTTTTCTCCTCGCTGCTTGGACACTGACGTCGCAAGCCGGCAACGCGGGAGATTTAACGAATGTGCGCGTTAGGTCAAATTCGGAAAGCAGCCCCGAGGAGCTCGAAACGAGCGTTGCGCATTCTAGCGCTCTGGAATCGGCGTCAGCCCGGCCTTCGAGATCACCGGCGCAGCCTCGGCGGAGCTGAGGAAGCGGAGCAGCGCGCGTGCCGCCTCGGGTTGCCGGACGTCGCGGGTGAGCGCGCCTGCGAAAGAAAATCCCGGCTGGACTTCGGCCGGAAGCGGGCCGACAAAGCTAACTCCGGGGACGTGTATCAACTCGCTGACCTGCTGGAAGCCGATCTCCGCCTCGCCCCGCGCGACAACCGCGGCGACCGGCTCGCCGGATGGAGGCCCCCTCACCTTTCGGCTCTTGCCTGCAATCTGATCGGCGATGCCGAGTTTTGGAAACAAGGTGGTCGCAAGGTACGTGCCGCTGCCGCTGTCCGAAAAAGCGATCGACTTCGCCCCCAGCAACGTATTTCGAAGCGTCTCGACGCTGCCGATATCCGGCTTTGCAGCGCCGGCGCGTACCACCATGCCGATCAGCGAGCGCGCGAGCTCGATCTTGCTGTCGGCCCGGAGCTGATCTCGCCGGCCGAGTTCGTCGGCCGCCTTGCCGTCCAGAATAACCACATCGGCGGCCTCGCCCCGCGCCAGCCGGGCGGGGATTGCCTCCGGGGAATCTCCCATTGACGGGCCGCGCGTGGTGACCAGATGGTGACCGCTTGCGCGCTCGAACGCCGGACCGAGCTCGGAATAGACCCCGTAAAAGCCGGCCGAGATCATCACGCGCAGATCGGCGGCGGGTGACTGTCCCATAAGCAACAGGGCAGTCACTCCGATCATGGACAGCAAACGAAAAGGTTGGGTTGATCTACCCACAATCACCCTGCAAGACCTGCGCGCATTACCGAACGATAAATGGGACAGGCCCGCGATGCAAACCGACCTCACGGGCCTTACGGCACGGGTATGTACGTTTTGCTGCGGGTCACAAGATGGTGTCGGATGGCGGGCTTGCTGGATGCAGGGCGCTCAGCCTATGTTCGTGCAACTTAAGAATAGCCCGGGAGGAACCATGCAGCATCCGCTTCTCGGCGCCGCAAGCGTGGCCCTGGGCCTGGCCTTGGCCGCGCCGTTTCCGTTTTCAGCCGGAGCCCAAGCGCCCGCCGCGGCGCTGACGGGTCTCATCAGTTCGGCCGACGAAGCGGCAATGGAAGGCGTGCTGGTGAGCGCCACCAGGGCGGGCTCGAATATCACCGTCACCGTGGTCACCGGCGCCGACGGCCGCTACGCATTCCCGGCGAACCGGCTCGGGCCGGGTCGATATACCCTCGACATTCGCGCAGTCGGCTACCAGCTCGATCAGCCTCAACAAAACGAAAACGAGATCGAAATCAGGGCAATCGAAACCCCGGATCAGAAAGCCGCCACCCGGGATCTCAGCCTTGGCAAGACAAAAGACCTTGCTGCGCAATTGTCGAATGGCGAATGGCTCGCAAGCATTCCCGGCAGCGACCGGCAAAAGGATCAATTGCTCAACTGTGTCGGTTGCCACACCCTGGAACGCATCGTCCGGTCGAAATACGACTCTGAAGCCTTCCTCACCCAGATCCTGCCGCGCATGCAAAGCTATGTGCAGCAAAGCCTGCCGATCCATCCGCAATTGCGCCCGGCCGAGCGCTTGATGGAAGAGCGCGGCGAAGATCGCATCGAGATCTATCGCGCCGCGGCGGATTACCTCAGCACGATCAATCTCAGCGCGACGGACCATTGGAAATATGCGCTGAAAACCTTTAGCCGCCCCAGGGGCCAGGCGACGCGGGTGGTTTATACGGAATACAATTTGCCGCGCGAGGAAATCGCGCCGCATGACGTGATCGTGGACAAGGAGGGAATTGTCTGGTTTTCGAGTTTCGGCGAGCAAAACCTCGGCCGGCTCGATCCAAAGACCGGAAATGTCACCGAGTTTGCGTATCGCAAACACAGGCAGGACGCGCCAACTGGCAGCCTCGGGCTGCGCGCCGACGCCGCGGGCAATCTGTGGCTTGGCAACATGTATCAGGCTGCAATCGTCAAGTTCGATCCCGGAAGCCGGAAATTCCAATTCTGGACGCTGCCGGCCGAGCGGGATATCGACGCCGCGCAAATCAATATGGTGAGCCCGCAGAGTTCGCACGTCGACGGCAAGGTCTGGACCCAGAATAACGGCTTTGCCGGCGTGCATCGCCTCGACATCGTCACCGGCGCAATCGAAACCTGGGAGCCGTTCAAGGGCGCGCCCAAGGGGGAGTCCCATAATATCTATGATGTCATCCCGGACTCGGCGAACAACGTCTACTTTACCGATTTCCGGCAGGGCCAGATCGGGCGTATCGACGCCAGGACCGGCGAAGTCTCGCTGTTCCAGACGCCGACGCCGCGCTCGGCGCCGCGCCGCGGCAATATGGACGCGCAGGATCGCCTCTGGTTCGGCGAATACCGTGGCGACCGGATCGGGATGTTCGATACCAGGACCAAAACGTTCAAGGAATGGAAACTCAATACGCGGTGGTCGGCGCCTTATGACGTCGTGCTCGACAAGAACGAGGATGCGTGGACGGGCTCGATGGTAACCGATCAGGTAACGCGTCTTAACACGAGGACCGGCGAAACGATCGATTATCTGCTGCCGCGCTCGACCAATATCCGCCGGGTTTTCATCGATAACAGCACGACGCCGGTGAGCTTTTGGGTGGGCAGCAATGACGGCGCCTCGATTGTTAAGATCGAGCCGCTGGACTGACCGGCCATGGCTTCCTGGGCCCTGAAAGGAAGGCCAGCGAACGACACCCCTGCCGTGCTTTCATTTTTGAACCGCCGAAGTGCAGCTTGGTTTCTCGCAACATGCTTTATCGCGATCGCGTCGGCGCAGGCGGGGCCGTTACCCGAGCGCGTGGAAAAGGCCGCCCAGGACCGCGTCGCGGCCGGAGCCAATCAGACCCTGGTATTCGGTGTGGTGGACGGCGACCACAGCGAGGTCGTAGCCTTCGGCACGCTCGATGACGGCAAGGCGCCGGACGGCGACACGGTTTATGAGATCGGTTCGATCACCAAGACTTTTACCGCGACACTGCTGGCGCAGATGGTGCTCGCCGGACGCATGACCCTGGGTCAGCCGGCGGCGCAGCTGCTGCCGGGACTCAAGATCCCGTCACGCTCAGGCAAAGAGATTACCCTCGAACAGCTCGCCACCCAGTTTTCCGGCTTGCCGCGGTTGCCGTCCAACCTCCTGCCGAAAGATCCCGCCGATCCCTACGCCGACTATGATGCGGCGAAGCTGAAGGCGTTTCTCGCGGATTATGAGCTGCCGCGCGATCCCGGCGCCCTCTATGAATATTCCAATCTCGGTTTTGGCCTGTTGGGCTATGCGCTGGCGCAGTCGGAGCACACGACCTGGAACGCCCTGAACGACGAGAAGATTCTCAAGCCGCTCGGCATGACCATGACCGGAACGGCGCTCAGCGAGGCCATGCGCGCCCGCCTCGCTCCCGGTCACGACAACGAAGGCAGCATCGTGAAGAACTGGGATTTAGACGCGCTGGCGGGGGCCGGCGCGCTACGTTCCACCGCGAACGATATGCTGCGCTATCTGAAGGCCAATATGGGCGTCGATCCCTCGCCATTGGCCGCTGCGATGAAGCTCGCGCAACAGCCGCGCAGCGACATGACCAGAACCATGCGCATCGGACTCGCCTGGATGACGACGCGCAAGGGAATCATCTGGCACAATGGCGGGACGGGCGGCTACCGGAGCTTTATCGGTTTCACCGCCGACCGCCGGCGCGGCGTCGTCCTGCTCAGCAATACTGCGTTTGACTCCGACGATCTCGGTTTCGCCACGCTCAATCCCAATGCCCGGTTGTCGCCGGCGTACAAGGCGATCGTTCTGCCCGCTGCGTCATTCGACGAGTATGTCGGAACCTACAAGGTTACCGACAAATTCCTGCTGAAAGTATTTCGCGAGGGCGATGGGCTGTTCGTCCAGGCAACCGGACAAGGTTCGATCCCGATTTTCCCCTCTGCGCCCGACGAGTTTTTCGCGAGGGCGGTCAGGGCCAGCGCCAGCTTCACGCGGGATGCGAACGGCGCGGTAGACGGACTTGTGCTGCACCAGAACGGCGACCGGCCGGCCCGAAAACTGAGCGCATCCGAGATTCCGCCCGAGTTCCAGGAAATCGCGTTCGATGCCGCGACGTCCGGCGATTACGTCGGCAAATACCGCTTCGATTTCGGCGTGCTGGACGTGACGCTCAAGAGCGACCATCTCGAAGCACAGCTCACCGGCCAAGCCGCCTTCCCGGTGTTCGCGAGAGCCAAGGACAAGTTCTTTTATAAGGTGGTTGACGCGCAACTCGACTTCGAACGCGATGGCGCCGGAAAGATCGTTGCCGTGGTCCTGCACCAGAACGGACGCGACATGCGCGCGCCGCGCATGGCGGGGCAATAATGGCGGCTGGATAACGGTCCGGCCGACATGCAGGCAGCTGACGCAAGTTCCATCCAACGTTTTGCCCTTGTTCCGAAGACTGCCCTCGCCGATGATAGCGCCGACAAGAATTTGGCCAGGGAGAGCGGCACGATGCGCGGTTGGTACGGGATTTTCGCAGGCCTGGTGCTACTGGCCGGGGGGACGCCATCATTGGCGCAGGGCTATCCAAACCGACCGGTGCGCGTTGTGGTGGGATTTCCGGCCGGCGGCCCAACCGACATCATCGCGCGCCTTGTGGCGCAGCGGCTTTCCGACAGTCTCGGCCAGCAGTTCTATGTCGAAAACGTCGGCGGCGCCGGCGGCAACACCGCGTCCGGCCAGGTCGCGCGCGTCACGCCCGACGGCTACACCATCATGGCGATCAGCACCGGCTTTCTGGTGAACCCCAGCCTCTACGCCAAGGTGCCATATGATGCGCTCAAGGATTTCACCGCCGTGACCTTGGTCGCGGTTTCGCCAAACGTCGTGGTGGTCAACCCGCAGGTTCCGGCGAAGACGCTGCCGGAGCTTGTGCAGTTGATCCGGGATAATCCCGGCAAATACAGCTATGCCGGACCCGGCGTCGGTTCGACGCCGCATCTCGGCGCCGAGCAGTTCCGCCTGACCTACAAGCTGGATCTCGTTCACGTCCCTTTCACGGGCGCCGCACCCGCCGTGCAGTCGACCGTCGGCGGCCACACCCCCATCGCCTTCACCGCGTTGCCATCGTCGATGGCCGCGATCCAGGCCGGCCAGGTGCGGGCGATCGGCATCGCGGCGACGGAACGTTCGGAGCAAGTACCCAACGTGCCGACCTTCGCCGAACAGGGTTTGAAGGATCTGGAAGCCGATACGCTGACCGGCATCGTCGCACCCGCGGGCACGCCAAAGGAGATCGTCGATCTGCTGTACCGCGAGATCGCCAAAGCCGTCGCACGTCCCGATGTCAAGGAGCGGCTCGCAGTGCTGGGCTTCAAACCGGTCGCGAATACGCCGGCCGAGTTCACAGCGCGCATCAGACAGGAAATGGAAAAGTGGAGCAAGGTGGTGCACGACGCCAATCTGAGGATCGAGTGAGCAGATAAGCAACGCGCCGAATCCACCGCGAGGGAGAACTGGAGGATAGTCCCGGATAATGTCACCGCCACCCTGGAAGAAAGGACATGCATGAGCGCCGACCCGTGCAGTTATGAATATTGGCTTGGCCCCCGGGAGGCGAAATACTCCAGTTCAGGCGTCGAACGCTCCGTCAGACCGGCCGCCACGATCCGGCGCGCGCGCGCCGTCCTCGAACTCGTCGGCGTCACCAAGGTGGCCGACGTGACCGACCTCGACCGTGTCGGCATTCCCAATTTCATGACGGTGCGGCCGCATGATCTCGGGCCGGGTATCTCCTACTATAACGGCAAGGGGACGACGCGCGCCGCCGCCCATGCAGGTGCGATGATGGAGGCGATCGAACGTCATGCCGGCGAGCGGTATGACGGTCCAGTCCGCGCCTCGTCACACTACAATCTGCGAGGCGAGCATGCCTGCGTCGACCCTCTCGAGATCCACGTCCCGATGGTCCGCAAATACAGCGAGCATCTGATGCTGGAGTGGGTGTTGGGATTCGACCTGATGACGCGTCGTCCGACATTTGCGCCGCTGAACTGCGTCGTGGCTCCCTACAGTTCGGACTCCGGTCTGTCCCTGTTTTACACCAGCACGAACGGGCTGGCATCGGGTAACACCAGGGTCGAGGCCCTTTGCCACGCAATGTGCGAGGTGATCGAACGTGATGCGGCGTCACTGGCCATGGCAAGGGCAGACCTGCGACCCGCGGTCGCCGCGGTCCTGGCGGAAATGGGGTTCGATGGGAAGGTACTGGCGGAACCGGAGAAGGCGTCGCTGATCTCGCTTCGCGGATTGCCCCGTCGCGCGGCGGCGCTTGTTCGCAAGCTGCAGCGAGCCGGACTTGAGGTGCAACTTCAAAATCTGACCTCACCGATCGGGATCCCCACCATCGGCTGCACCATCGTCGACCCGCAAGGGCCCGCGGTCTTCAATACACACGCCGGATGCGGTACGCATCCCGACGCGCGCATCGCCCTCACCCGCGCGCTGACCGAGGCGGCACAATCCCGTCTGACAAGCATACAGGGCGGCAGGGAGGATCTACCGGACTTCGTTCCGCCCAAGGGAGCGTCACCCGCAGAGACGCGATATGGTGCCGGCCAACCCATTGGTTTCGACGATATCGCATCCTATGAGCATTCATCGGTAAACGACGACGTCGAATTCATCATCGAACGGATGCGGCTTTCGGGCTTTGACCAGATCGTTGTCGTCGACATTACGAGAGCCGAAGTGGGAATCCCCGTTGTCCGCGTCATTGTGCCGAGAGCCGAGGTCTGGACGCTGTATCTGGCGCACGGCGGTCGAGCATGTCCCGGACCCCGGACGCTGCAACAAATCAGGTGAAGCCGCGTGGAAATTTCCTCCTCGGCTGCCGGCGGAAAGTTTGCGATGAAGACGATCGTGTTCTCCGGCCCATCGATCGCCGAAGCGGAGGTACATCGCCTTGCAACCTGCAGGCACGCGCCCCCGATCAAGCGCGGCGATCTTGCCGCCGTCGGGGATCACGACATCTTCGTCATCCTCGACGGAGAATTCGGGCAGAACATGTCAGTGTCGCCGAAGGAAATCCTGACCGTGCTTGGAAGCGGAAAAACCGTTATCGGCGCAGCCAGCATCGGGGCGCTGCGCGCATCCGAACTCGACCGATCCGGAATGATCGGCGTCGGGTGGGTCTACGATTACTTTCGGCGGAGCGCCGTTCGGCGTGACGCGGATGTCGCGCTCGTCTACTCTCCGTTCGACTTCAAGCCGATCACGGTTCCGATCGTCGATCTCGAATACTGGATGAAACAGGCTGCCGCGGCGGGACTGGTCGGAACCAGGGAAAGCGCCGTTCTCCTCAAGGTTGCCCGAAATATCTTCTTTGCCGATCGAACTCCGGACAGGCTGATGGCCGCGCTACGCCGCGCAATCGGCGGCGTCATGCTGGATTCCCTGCTTGGATTTTCCGGTGGAACCATACCAAGTGTAAAGTCCATTGACGCAGCGGAAGCGGTTCGTCTCGGCGCTTCGCTGGCGGAACGCGACCTGCGGGCCAAAGGGTTAAACGACATTGCACGATAACAAATCAAATCCCGACGCCCGCCCCGCGCCGAGCCGGCATTTGACGGAATTGATCGGCAGAGCCCTGCTGGATCACCAATTGCGCGACAGGCTTTTCGCCGATCCGCAGGCAATCGCCCGCGAGTTCGATCTTGCTGCCGCGGAAGCCGAGGCCATCAAATTGCTCGATCGCCGGATATTCGAGGCCGCCGTGGTCCGGCTGCGCTGGGGCTGAGCGCGCTTGGCGGAGCCTGGCGACCTTCCGTCGATTTCCGCGATTGCTCTCCCGCTTGCGGGAGAGGGCAATCCGGTCCGTCACTATTGCAATGCGCCTGAACTCAATAGGCAGGACAAACCATCGTCAGATTCAGAAGCGTAGGCACATCGCCCCCCGCTCCATATTCCCACTCCAGTATAATGTCATGCAGCGTAGGGTCCGGGGCATCTTTGGCTTTCTGCGTCACGTTGACCTGCATGCAAATCGGCGGGTCCGAATTAAAGCACTTGCGAACGCAGGCATCCAAACGAGCGCACTTTGTCAGCGGCACCGTAGGATCGTCCTTGGAAACCGGTTCGGTATTGGATTGAGCGTTCAGCTGCATCCTGGCACGACCCACGTTCTGCAGCCAGGTTTTGGGTCCGTTTGGACTTATTTGCTCTGGCGCCAATATCGGCTGATACTGACCAAACTCCATCGTCGCCATATCTATGTTCTGGGAGTTCGTTAGTATATCCACACTCTTTTTCATGCTTTCCAAAGGATAGTAATGGCTATCCATCGCCTGTTTGAAACTAGAAGTTTCATATACCTTTGCGCCCATCATCATCTGCAACATCATTAAGCTTCCCCCTTCAAAAAATAAGATACCGAGCGTTTGCCGCGGCAAAGTGGATGCGGGATTCAGGCGACCGGCAGTGAGTGAGTCGCGCTGCCGCATCGGTGCGGCCGGTGCGTCCGATTCCAGCAGCAAGGCTAGCACCCCACACCGCACCACGTCCAGACGCAACCTACAACCTTAGGGCGGCTTGTCGAGCAAGTCACTGTGCGCCACAATCAATCATCCTCTTGCGCGCAGCCGCTCGCGGGGTGTTTCGTTCGACACCTTTGTGCCCGATAAGAGCGCAGAAATGCACTGTCTCACTTGTCAATCGACGATGGATGCCGGCGACCTTTGGTGCGCGCATTGCGGCGCGAGCGCGGTCGGCAACTCGCGGAACCCCGAGGTCGAGGATCCGGTCAGTCAGCGAAAGTTCGTAACGATCCTTCGCGCGGACGTGGTCCAGTCGACCGACCTCATTGCCGAGCTGGAGCCCGAGGAGGCGCTGCGGCGTCTGGAGCCTGCGCTGGCGGCCATGCGAGCTGCGGTGCGCCAGTTCGGCGGCATCGTCAGCAAGGAAATGGGTGACGGGCTGTCGGCGGTCTTTGGGGCCCCCATCGCAGACGACAATCATGCGCCGCTTGCCTGCCACGCGGCCATCGAGCTGGTTCGACGGGTGGTAGGCCTCGGCGATCCCGGCCTGCAGGTCCGGGTGGGACTGCATTCGGGGTTCGTCGTCACCTACGTCGTCGCCAGTGAGTTCTCCAAAGTCTACGAGATGGGCGGTGCGGCGCAGCATTTAGCTGCCAGGCTGGAATCGGCGGCGGAGCCGGGTGAAATCTACGCATCGGAGGCCTGCCAAAAACTGGCCGAGGGACCGGTCCGGTTCGAATATCTGGGCCGCAAGCCGCTCAGAGGTTTTGCCGACCCCGTGCCGATCTACCGCGTCACGGGCGCCAGCGACGTGTCAAGCTGGCAGGTGCGCAAAACGCGCAACGTTTCGCAATTCGTCAATCGCTTCCAGGAGACGGCGCAGTTGAGGCGCGCCGCCGAGGCCACCCGCGACGGCGGCCGGACGGTCTGCATGATCGGCGATCCCGGAATGGGTAAATCACGCTTGGTGCATGAATTCCTCCAGCAACTCGAACGTGAAGGCTGGCGCCTGATCGAGGCGGAGTGCAGCCCGAATTTGCAAGGCGCACCGTTCGCCGCGCTCAAGGGTTTGCTGCGCTCGATTCTCAGCACGGCGGACGATCAGCCGGGCAATGTGGTGGACTCGCGGGCCGAGTTGCCGCCGATTCTGCGGTCGGCCCTCGATGCGGCGCTGGACCTGCCTGTATCGGACGAGCAATGGGAGAAGCTGGAGCCGCAGGCGCGCGGCCGCGCCATCTGCGACGCAAGCTCTGCGCTCGTGGAGAATCTGGCCCGGCAACAACGCACGGTACTGCTGATTGAAGATCTGCACTGGGTCGATCGCGCAAGCGACGTCGTCATGGCTGCCCTCGCCTCGCTGCAAACCCCCAATCTGCTGATCCTCATCACCAGCCGGCCGAATGGAATCCCGGACTGGGTCGCACGATGCAACGCCGAACGTATGGCATTGCGACCGCTCGATGAGGGTTCGGGCCGGGCCATGCTTGACGCTATTTTGGGCACCTCCTCCACGACGTTCGATCTGAAGAGTCGAATCATTCGCCACACCGCCAACGTTCCGCTTTTTGTCGAGGAGGTATGCCGCGGTTTCAAGGAGACCGGCATTCTCCAGGGACAATGGGGTAATCTCGCGCTTGCTCAACCGGTCGAAGAATTAGGCATCCCCACCAGTATTCAAGGCGTGATCGCGGTACGTCTGGACCGCCTGCCGAGGGCGGAACGCGCCTTGATGCAGATCGCCGCTGCGCTTGGCCGGCGCTCCGCTATGGCTACGCTGCGCGAGGTGGCGGCGCTGCCTGAGGCCGTGCTGCAACGGGCGCTGGCCACGCTCGACCGGGCCGAATTGCTGGTCAGGACCGACGGGGACACCTACGAGTTTCCGCATGACATGGTTCGTCAGGTTACCTACGACTCGATGGTGGAACGGACCCGCGAAAAAGTACATACGCGTATCCTTTCGGCGCTGGAGAATGACGAAAACTGGCGCGAAGACGCCGACAAGCTCTGCTACCACGCGACCCGCGCCAAGGACTGGGCCAAGGCGCTCGCCTATGGCAGGAACGTGGCGCGAAAGTGCGTCGCACGCTCGGCGTTTGCCGATGCGACCTCGCACTTCGAGATCGCCATGGATGCCCTCGACCGCACGCCGATTTCCGCTGAGCGCGAAACCGAAGCCATCGACCTGCGGATCGAAGCGCGCATGGCGTATATGGGATCCGGCAGGGTCGCCGACTGGCTCGATCTCGGGCAGGAAGCGGAACGGCGTGCCAACGCCATCAATGACATCGGGCGGAAGGTCGCCGCCATGTCGGTCCGATCGGCGGCGCAAAACTTCTACGACACGCCAGTCGAGGCGGTCGCCACCGGCGAACAGGTGGTCCAGCTGGCGCAGGAATGGGGCAATCTCGGCTGGCTCAATTTGGCCGAATACGGTCTCGGACAAGCCTATTTCATCGCCGGTCGCTACCGGGAAGCGGAGCAAACACTTGGGCGCGCCTGCGCGCGATTGATGGGACCGGAAGCGAGCGCCCCAATCGGCACCACCGTACAATACATGTTGCTGATGTGTTGCATGATGAAGACCCTGACCCATACGACGCTGGGGGAACTCGATACAGCCGACCAGTTTCAGCGGCGAGCCCAGCAGATAGCCGACGAAAGCCAGCGGCCGTTCGATCGCGTCGCGGCGGCTTATAGCGGTGGCATCCTGCTGCTCGGTCGGGGCGAACCGGCAGCCGCGGCCATCATTCTCGAGGAGGCTTTCGCGCTGGCGCAAGAGCATGGGGTACGGCTCTTTGTCCCGCTCACCGCATGCCAGCTCGGAATGGCCTATCTCGAACAGGAACGTTTCGACACGGCACGAAATATCCTCGCCCGGTCGCGGGAGGCGGCGGCTGCCGTGGGCTATAAATCAAACGAGTTGCGCGCCTCCATCTATCTCGCACTCGCTCTCAGCCGGTCCGGGGACGTGCAGGCGGCACTGAATATCCTGCGCGACGCGCGAAATACCGCCCGGCAGCAGGGATTTGGCGGGCTCGAAGCCGAGGCGTTGCTGTGCGAGGCGATGGTCACGCCGGCCAAGAATGCGAGCGGTAAGGCTACGATCATTCGTTGTTTGCAAGCCAGTATCGCCATTGCCGCCGAGAGTGAGGCCAAGCCGCTGCTTCACAAGGCAGAGACGCTGCTAGAGCGAATGCTCGGCAATGCCGAAGAGCCTGACTCTCTTCACGATGACGTTCGCCGCGATTAGGCGCGCAGGCGATCCACCGGTCGATCAGACGGGGGGATTATTCATCGAAAAATGCGTCGTCATCTAGGCGAAATAAGCATCCCGCACCTCCTTGCGAACCGCAAGTTCCGAGGATGTCCCGCTGGTCGCCACGCGGCCTTTTGACAGCACGAAACCATAGTGCGAGATGGCGAGCGTCTGGTGCACGTTTTGCTCAACCAAAAGCACGGTGATGCCGCGCTCGTTGATGCGGCGGATGATATCGAAGTTCTCCTTCACCAGCCGGGGCGAGAGCCCGAGCGACGGCTCATCGATCAGCAGAAGCTTTGGCGCGCGCATCAAGCCCCGACCAATCGACACCATCGCCTGCTCGCCGCCCGACATGGTGCCCGCCAGCTGCGTCCGTCGCTCCGCAAGCCGCGGATAAATGCGAAAGATATCGGCCATGCGCGCCTGCGTTACCTTTTCCGACGTCTCTTGATAGGCGCCGACGCGCAGATTTTCCTCGACCGTAAGCTTTGGAAACACCTTGCGCCCCTCAGGGATGCAGGCGATGCCGGCCGCTACGATCCGGTGGGTGGGGATTCGCGTAATGTCGGCGCCGTCGAAAATGATGCGTCCGGCGCGCGCCGGCGTTAGTCCCAGAATCGAGCGGACAAGCGTGGTTTTGCCGGAACCGTTGGAGCCGAGAAGGCAGGTGATGCTGCCGGATTTCACCGCGAGCGAGACGCCCTGAAGCACATCGGCCTTGTCGTAGGCGGTGGTGACATCGTCGATCTCAAGCAACTCGGACATCATGCCACCCCGAGATAGGCTTCCTGCACCTGCGCATCGGCGGCGACCTCGCGATAGCGGCCTTCGGCGATCTTGCGGCCGAAATTGAGCACGACGCAACGATCGGTGATGCGCTCGATCACGCCCATTTCATGCTCGACGATGATGATCGTCAGCTCCTTGTTGCGTTCGCGGACGAGCAGGATGTCATTCATCAGTTCCGCCGTCTCGTCGTGGGTCATGCCCGCTGACGGCTCGTCGAGCAGCAGCAATTTCGGCTCGCTGATCAGTGCCCGGCAAATCTCGATACGGCGGCGATCGATCATCGGCAGGCCTGCCACCGGCTCCAGCATGCGGCCGGCAAGCGCCGGTTCGAACACCTCGATCAGCGCCCGCGCAGCCCGATAGCCCGCCTCGAATTCAAGCTTGAACTTAGCCCGCTGCACCAGGTTGAACCAAAGCCCTTGATTGAGGCGCTTGTGGTTGCCGATCATGATGTTGTCGAAGATCGACAACTCCAGCGACAGCCGCGAACGCTGAAAAGTGCGGGATATTCCGGCCTGATAGACCGCGCGCGCAGTCGCATTGGTGAGATCGACGCCATCGAAGGTGATGCGCCCGGCATCGGCCCGATAGATCCCGGTGACCACGTTGAAGAACGTGGTCTTGCCCGAACCGTTCGGGCCGATCAGGCCGACGATTTCGTTCGGCGCAACGCTGAGATCGAGACTGTCGAGCGCCAGCACCCCACCGAACCGTTTCGACAGGCCCTGCGCTTCCAGAAGCCTCGTCATGGGCGCCATCCTGGAAAGTAGCGGCGTACCGGACGCGGCAACAGTCCTTGCGGCCGGAACAGCAACACGCCGATCACCAGCAGCGCATAGAGCAAAAAGCGATATTCCTGGATGGTCTGCAATTTTTCGGGGACAATCACGACGATCAAGGTCGCCACGATCAGTCCCCAGGGATTTCCGATGCCGCCGAGCAGCAGGATCGATACCAGGATCAGCGAGTCGGCGAAGGTGTAATTGTTCGGCGCAACGAAACTTCCGACCATGCCGAACAGCGCCCCGGCAATGCCGATCAGAAAATTGCCGATCAGAAACGCCGTGATCTTCCAGCGCACGATATCGAGGCCGAAACAGCCGGCGGCGGTCTCGTCGAGCCTGAGCGCATCGAGGTTGAGCCCGATCCAGGACCGCTCCAGCCGCCGCACCAGAATGAAGGCGCCGATCAGCAGCAACAGGCTGACCATGAAATAATTGATATAGAACGACAGCGAGATCCTTCCGATCGACATATTGTCGTTGAACGCCCAGCCGAGGATTTTCATGCCCGGGACCTGCAAGCCCTGCGGCCCGCCGAGAACGTCGTTGACCTCGAGAAATGTCTTGAACAGCAGCGCAAAGGCGATGGTGACGACGGCGGCGTAATGTCCGCGGGTTCGCAACACCGGCAGCAGTAGCAGCGAGCCGATCAAAGCGGCGAGCAGGCCCCCGATCAGCAGAACGGCAAGATGCGGCAGCGCCGAATGGGCGTTGAGAACGGCCGATGTGTAGGCGCCGATGCCGAAAAACGACGCGCCGGCGAAATTCAACACACCGGCATAGCCGAACTGAATATTGAGGCCAAGCGTTGCCACGGTGGTAAGCAGCACCGTGGTGATCAGCAGCAGAACAAAATGGTCCTCGTGAAAGACCACCGCGACCGCCAGAGCCGCTAGGATCGCGAAGCCGCCAAGCACGTCCTCGCGATCCTCGAAGGAACGGCCGGCGCGATCAAGCAGGCGAAACCACGCCGCGGCAATAACCGCGGCAATGCCGGCCGCCAGCAGCGAAATGATCAGCCTCTGATTTTCCGCGGCGAGCAGTGCGATCAGATATAAGGTCGCGGCCGCCAGCACGATCAGGCCGGGCCACAGTGCCGCATGCGGCTTTTCCCTGCCGGCCATCGCCTCAAACCCGCTCACTGATCTTTTCCCGGATCAGCCCGGTCGGGCGCCAGGCCATGATGGCAATAACGACGGCAAAGGCGAACACGTCCTTATAGGCGCTGGCGAAGGGTAACAGCACGGTGCCGACCGTCTGCAATCCTGCGAACAGGAAGCCGCCTAGTATAGCGCCATAGATACTGCCGAGGCCGCCGATGATCGCGGCGGAGAAGCCGATCACGCCGAGATAGAGGCCCATGCCGAAGTTGATCTCGTTGTAATACAGACCGTTCATCACGCCCGCGAAGGCGGCAAGGCTGGAGCCGATCGCGAAGGTAACAAGCACGATGGCGGTGAAATTGACGCCCATGGTGCGCGCCGTATCCTGATCCTGCGCGACGGCGCGAATCGCCAGTCCAAGCTTGGTGCGGTTCAGGAGAAATTGCACGCTGACGATGACCGCGATACCGGCCGCGAGCATGAGCACGTTATCGAGCCGCAGATTGAAACTGCCGAGGTCGACCGAGCCGCGCGGCAGCAGCGCCGGGAACGGTTTCGGATTGGCGCCCTGCGGATAGAACAGCCGCACCGATTCGCGCAGCACCGTGCCGAGCATCAGGGTGATCAAGAGCGTGTTGAGCGCGGGCGCCGAGCGCAGCGGCATCACGAGATATCGCGCGATCAGCATGCCGAGAACGGCCATGGCGAGCGTCGCAATCGCCAGCATGACGACGAGGTCGACTAACTGCGATTTGACACCGAGCGCATTGAGGCCGGCGAAGCTCGCGAGCGCCGCAAACGCGCCGACGGTGAGCACATCGCCGTGGGAAAACTTGATAACGTCGAGGACGCCGAAGAACAGCGTGAAGCCGACCGCGACCAGCGCATACATCATGCCGAGCATCAGCCCGTTCATGACGTATTGAGTGAACAGCCCCACATCCATGATGTCGTCTTGGCTAGAGCGATGAATTTCGGACGGAGGGTTCTTTACATCTCCCCGCAGGCGGGGAGAGGTGATCCGCCCGCTATGGCGATTCCAGCGCGAACCAGGCGAGGCCATGCTGGCCCCGCCTCGCTCGCAACCTATTTCTGCCCGGGCAGCTTGCGCTTGCCAGTCGCATATTCGCTTTCGTCCCATTCGACGAACTTGCCGTCCTGTATCACGTATTTGGTGATCACCGGCACGGTATTCTGGCCGTGATCGTCGAAGGTGATTTTTCCCACGATCGAATCGCGGTCCTTCACATTGCCGAGTTCCTCTATGACCTTCTTGCGGTCGGGGCCGGTCTTCTCAATGGTGTCCAGGATCATGTCCATCGCCGCATAGGCGAAGGCGCCATAGGCCTCCGGCGGGTTGTCGTATTTCTGCGCGTTGTATTTTTCCATGAAGAATTTTCCGCCCGGCAGCTTCTCGGTCGGCGCGCCCTCGCGGAACGCGAGCGTGCCCTCGGCCAGCGGCCCCAGCCCCTGGACGAAGGCGTCGGAGACGATGCCGGAAGTGCCGTCGAACACCGCCTTGATGCCGAGCTTGTCCATTTGCGAGCGGATGCGGACGCCGATCGGAGTCAGCCCGCCGAAATAGATCACTTCCGGATTGAGCGACTTGATCTGCGTGAGCTCGGCGGTGAAGTCCTGCTGCTCGGCGGTGACGCCGAACGTTCCGACAATCTTCGCCTTGCCGATCTTGGCCAGCGCCTTGCTGAAATATTCGTTATGCCCTTTGCCGTAATCGGTGGTGTCGTGAATCACGGCCACGGTCTTGTAGCCGAGACTCGATATCAACTCCGCATTGGCGTCGTTTTGGTTGATCATCGTGCCGTTAACGCGGTGAATTTCGGCGTATTTGTTGCGATAGGTGATGTCAGGCAGCACGGCGCCCCAGACGATCACCGGAAACCCGAACTTGTGATAGGTGTCGACAGTCGCAATCGCCGTCGACGAGCAATAATGCGTGGCGCCGGCGATGATGTCCTTGTCGGCCGCCATCTTGGTGGCGACCTGGACCGCCACGTTCGGCTTGCACTCGTCATCGAGCACGACCAGCTCGTATTCGTATTTCGCCTTGGCATCCGCGTTGCGTAGCTTGACCGCGAGATCCGCCGAATTGCGTCCGCCGATGCCGTTGACCGAGACGCCGCCGGTCAGCGGGCCAATGAAACCGACCTTCACCTTGTCCTTGGCGTGGGCGGCTCCCACCGCCATTGCCAGCACCGCGGCCATCAACCCCGCGGCGCTTAGCTTGCCGGGCCTGATCATCACTCCCTCCTGTTCTCAAATTTTTCGGCGATGTTGCGCCGCAACGTTGTGAGTCACGCCATCGTCGCCCAGCCAAAGCACAAGGGCAAGCTGACAAAACTGCTTAGCTGCTTCCACGCCGACTGGGAATGCATTGCCGTCGCGAGCCGAATTGTTCTACTCTGGAGAAAACTTCTTGGGGGGATAAAGGTATGGCTCAACGTTCATTCTCGTCTTGCGTTGCATTCGGCGCGTTGCTGATCGCCACGGCAGCCTACGCGCAAACGCCAACCCCTGCGTCCCCACCGCCCGCCGCAGCCACTCCCGCGCCGAGCCCATCCCCGCCGGCGGCGTCCACCAGCGCTCCGGCCGCAACGCCGGCCGCGCCGCAATACGCGCCCACCGCGACGATCGCGAACGGCTATCCGGGTGTCGGGCCCTCCGACCCCAAGCTTCGCGCTGTGGGGGTGCCCGGCGGCAAGAAGGTGCACCTGCTGCCCGCGACGCTTGAGACCACGCAATGGGGCTGGTTCGACAATGCCCAGCCGCCGGTGCTGCGCGTCAACTCCGGCGACACCATCGTGATGGAGACCATGATGCACAGCCACAATCAGGTTGTGCCGGGCACGACCATCGAGCAAATCAAGAAGCTGCGCACCGATTTCCCCGGACGCGGACCGCACACGTTTACCGGACCGATCTATATCGAAGAAGCCCAGCCCGGCGATGTGCTCAAGGTCACGTTGAACAAGATCGTACCGCGCTCCTACGCCTCAAACTTCAACGTGCCCGGAATGTTTGGCCAATTCCCGAACCTCTACCCAGATGGTCAGGTCAAGTATCTCTATCTCGATCTGGACAAGATGCAGACCGAGTTCCTGCCTGGAATCGTGATTCCGCTCAAGCCATTCCCGGGGACGACCGCGGTCGCGCGCAAGGAACCCGGCCGCTACAGTACGGTGCCGCCCGGCGAATACGCCGGCAATATGGACATCCGCGACTTCGTCGCCGGCACCTCGCTTTACGTACCGGTCCATGTGCCCGGAGCGCTGTTGTGGAGCGGCGATTCCCATGCCGGTCAGGGCAACGGCGAAGTCAACCTGACCGCGATCGAGACCGCCTACAAGGAGCTCAACATCACCGTGGAAGTCATCAAGGGCAAGCCGCTCGACTTCCCGCGCATCGAGACTCAAAAATCCTGGATCACCATGGGATTCGACCAGGATCTCAATAAGGCATGGGCGCAGGCCAAGGCGCAAACCGTCAAATTCCTCTCCGAGCAGCGCAAGGTCGCGCCCGAGCAGGCGGAGAAGCTGATGACGAGCACGTCCGATTGCCGGATATCCCAGGTCGTCAACGTCAAGAAAGGCATCCACTGCCTCAATCCGAAAAACGCCGGCGACAAGGAAGACATGGAGCGACCGACCAAGGAAACTGCAAAATATTACGTCTCGCACGCGAAGGATGCCGATCTCAACAAGGCGATGAATGATGCCTCGATGGGCATGATCAAGTGGCTGGAGTCGGACAAAAAGATCGCGCGACTCGACGCTTACGGCTTGGCCAGCGTGGCGATGGATTGCCGGGTTGGCGCGATTTCCGATGCCGAGAAGAATGTGCATTGCCTGATGCCGAAAAGCATCTGGGTTGCGAGCGCCGCCAAGCGCTAATCGACGCCATGGCAGCGCCGGGTCCAGGTCGGCGCCGCCTTGATGCGCGATCGATGATGTTGCGCTTCGCCCTGATAACGGCTTGCATCGGCTTGATGTCGCCCGGTTTCGCGCGCGACAGGCTCCAGGTTGTCAGCACAACAACCGTTTTGCGCAGCCTGGCCGAGGCGGTGGGCGGCGACAGGATCACGGCCACGAGCCTGGTGCCGGCCAACATGGATGCGGAAGACTATCAACCGCGGCCGCAAGATGTGCTGCGCCTGAAGAATGCCGATTTATTGCTGCGCGTTGGGCTGGATTACGATCTGTGGGCCGATCGCCTGCTTGCGCAGGCCGGAAAGCCCGAGCTCGGCCGTGGAGGGCCCCGCTATGTCGACGCTTCTTTCGCCATTGCGGTACTCGAGCTGCGCGGAATGAGCGTGAGCCCGAGCGACGGCCATGCGCACGGCAGCGGCAATCCGCATTATTGGCTGGATCCCAACAATGCCGAGATCATCACCGCCACTATCCTGGAAGCGCTGGCGCGCATCGACCCGCCAAACGCCGCCCGTTACGAGGCCAACCGTATCGCGTTCCTGAACCGCCTGTCGGGCAAACTGACGGAATGGGAAAGCAGGCTTGTGCCGCTCCGGGCCATGCCTCTGGTAGCCTTCCACAACAGCTGGCCGTATTTGGCCCGCCGCTTCCGGCTGAATTTTATCGGCTTTATCGAGACCAAGCCTGGCGTACCGGCCAGCCCCGCGCATCTTGCCGGGCTGGTCCGTGACATGCAGGCGCGAGGCGCGCGTATCGTGGTGCGGGAGCCGCATGAGCCGGAACGCGACGTGGCTTTTGTGGCGCGCAAGACCGGCGCCTCGATGGTCACGCTGGCCGCGTCGGTCGGCGCACTGCCGGGCACCGACGACTACATCGCGCTATTCGACGCCAATGTTGCGGCGCTCATGGCGGCGGCAGGGCTGCAATGATCGAGACCGCAAGTTTCCTGTTGCCTGCCTTTTTGGTCGCGGTTTGCCTGGTCGGCATCCACGTCTATTTCGGCATCCAGGTGCTGGCGCGCCAGGTCATCTTTGTCGATCTGGCGCTGGCGCAGATCGCGGCGCTCGGCGCCACGGTGGCCTTCATGCTCGGTCATTCGGCGCAGAGTCCCATGACCTATGGCTACTCGCTCGGCTTCACGTTGTTGGCGGCGGTGCTGCTGGCATTCACGCGGAGCTGGGCCACGCGCGTGCCGCAGGAGGCATTGATCGGGGTGATCTACGTCGTCGCCGCGGCGGCCGCCATTTTGCTGATCGACCGCGCGCCGCAGGGCGCCGAGCATCTCAAGCAGATTCTGACCGGCAATATCCTGACCAGCGGATGGAATGAAATTACCATCATCGTTCCGCTCTACGCCATGACCGGATTGTTGCACTGGTTGTTGCGCCGGCAGCTGACTGGGAGCGGGGAGCTGTTTTGGGAATTCGTCTTCTATGCGAGTTTCGGGGTGGTCGTGACCAGTTCGGTGGCGATCGCCGGGGTGCTGCTGGTGTTTTCCTTTCTCATCGTTCCGGCTGCGATCGGCGTGATGTTTACTTCCTCGCCGGCAGGACAGCTTGCAATCGGCTGGATCACCGGCACCCTCACCAGCGCCGCCGGCCTTGCGGTCTCGTTTGCCTTCGACCTGCCGACTGGAGCTGCCATGGTCTGCGCTTTTGGCGGCGCGCTGGCGGTTGCCGGGCTGGTCTATCCGTTTCTACGGGGCGATCGTCATAGAGCGTTGCGCGGTGCGATCGTTACCATCCGCTGGTTTGCCGCCGCGCTGTTGGCGGGCTCCGCGCTGCAGCTGGCGGCGGCGCCGCGCGCCGACCAGCCGCTTCTCGACGTAATCGAAACCGCCGTTCCGTCGCTGCGGTCGCTGTATTTCAGCCGCTCTGAGCTGGCCACCTTCCTCGAAGCCGGCGAAACCGCGGAGCGCCATCGAGCCGCGGCAGAGCGGCTGAACGATCTGGAAAAACGCAACCGCACCGAAGGCGAGGCGCTCGACGATGTCAGCATCGGGCGCATCTCCTCCTTCCTGAAATCCTACGGCGAAATGCGCAAAGGCGAGCAATTCGTCATGGGTGAAGTGCGCGCGCGTGCGCGCGAGCGCATTCGATGGGGCGCGAGCCTGGGGCTGCTGACGTTAGCATTGTTGGTTGCCCCAATTGCCTGGCGAAGCCTGCGCATGCGAGGCCCGCACTAGCCCTGCACAGGCGACCACCGTCCGCTTCATTTGTGCAACGACCGCTTTAGCCTTCAAACCCCGCATCCGCGGAAAGCCATGTCCGTACCCGCGCGCTTGCCTCTCCCCTCGCCTCCTCGCGCAGCCCGTAGTGCCGCGCCAGGCGGTCGAGCGCCAGTTGCAGCACGATCTTGGCGGAACGCGACGGCCAGCCGCGCTCGCGCTCAACCTCCTCTAGCCCGCGCAGGAAACAGCACACGTCCATCAAGATCCCGGAAAACTCCGGCCCGCACGCCTCCATGGCGAGCCGCACGCGCTGCCGCGATGCGACCACAAGGTCGGTCATCTCGCCGGCGCCGCCAAATGTGCGCGAGCGAGCTCCGGTCGGCGCCGACCAGTCGGACGTCACGCGCGGCGATAGATGCCCGCGGGTAAAATCCGCGCGCAGTTTTTCGCCGGCGATGAACTGTGTCGGGCTGATCATGGCGCGGCCGTCGCGGCCCTTGCGGCGGGCGAGCCAGGCCAGCGGGCTTTCGCCGTCGTTGATGAGCACGCTGATCGCGCCGGTTTCGGTCATGATCTCGCGCGTCGCAAGTCGCAGATGCTGCGTCAGAAATGAATCGATGCCTTCGTCCGGCACGCTTTTGGCGTCGCGCGGCGCCGCCCTGTTGCGGATGCGCGGGGCGGTCTTCATCGGAAGATTTCCGGCATGGTTTCCTGAAGCGCGCCCCAGCCGCTACGACAGAACAACTCGAGCGCCTCCAGCCGGCAGTCCAGCCAGATATCGTCGCGGCCATCTTCGACGACGTGACAGGCGTGCGAAACCGTGGTGCGGTCGCGCTCGAAAACCCGGCCTATTCTTCCGAGACTAAGCTCAAAGCCGGTATGTGCCAGATACATCGCGACCTGTCTGGCAAAGGCGGCACGTGGCGCGCCGCGCGTCGGCGCGAACAGCGCGGCCATTTCCAGTCCAAAGTCGCGCGCCACGCAGAACGCGACCCACTGGCAGGTGCGTTCCGGCGTGAACGGCACGGCGGGTAGATTTTCGGGCGGCGTGGGAAGAACGGCAGAGCTGGGTTGGAACATCGGCGGGCCATCAGTTGAAGGAACTTATGCCTACAACTTATCCGACATTTCACCCCCGGGGATAGTAATCCTAAAAAATATTTTGAATGGTTCCCTAACGGAAAAAAAGCCGCAATATCAAGCCGCGGCTTATTTCCGCCGCCGGCGCTGCTGGCCGAGGCCCATTTTCTTGGCCAGTTGCGAGCGCGCCACCGCGTAATTCGGCGCCACCATCGGATACTCGGCCGGAAGGCCCCATTTGTCGCGATATTGTTCCGGGGTCATGCCGTATTGCGTTCGCAGGTGCCGCTTCAGCGATTTGAAGCGCTTGCCGTCCTCGAGGCAGATCAGGTAATCGGCGGTCATCGATTTCTTCACCGGGACGGCGGGCCTGGCAGGCTCAAGCGGCAGTTCGGCGCGGCCGGTCGAAACTCGCAGCAAAGCTGCGTGAATCTGGCTGATCAATGCAGGAATATCGGAAGCCGGCGTCGGGTTGTTGCTGACATAGGCGGACACGATGTTCGCGGTCAGGTCGATATAGTTCTTGCCGGTTGCATCGTTCATGGCTGAAAGCTTTCGAAAACCTGTCTTTAACTTGCTGATTATCGGCAAATTGCTGCCGATATGACAAGAACAACACCAGACTCGCGGCGTTTTATTTATCCGAGCAAGTTTTCCCGACTAAAACGTTACGGCCGCTGATCGAGATGCGAGCGCAGTTCGTCGATGGATGCGAATCGCATCATGCCCTCCGGCATTTGCGCCTCGATCGATCCATCGGAATACAGCGAATAGGCCATTCCATCGACGACGCCGGATTTGAGCACCGTCACCGGGGCCGGCTCGTCGCTTTGCACGCTCGGCGCATCACGCTCTGGCGCGGCCGCAGCCGCCCTATTCGGCTCGGCGAAGGTCGAAGGTGTACGCGGCCTCCGCAACGCGTCCGACCGCGCACGCTCCGATTGCGGCCAGGCGTCATCGAAGGTGGCCGGAGCAGGCTCTTTGGGCGCCGGTGGAGCGATCGGCGCCGGGCCGGGATCCGGGGCGACAGGTGCAGCGGGGGTGCCGGCCGCGCGTTCGCGTTCCCTACGCGACGACGACGAGAACAGCAGATTGCGCCGCGGCTTGGTTGCCGCCGGCTCCGGCGGCGGCGGTTCGGGCGGGCCCTCGTCGCGGCCGCGCGCGCGTTCGCGCGCCCCGACTTCATCCTGCCAGGGAGCCGGAGGCGCCGCTGAAGGCGATGGTTCCGCCGTGGGTGCCGCGGGATTGCGGGGCGCCGGCGGCTCGGCCGCCGCCGCCGGCAACTGCGGTTCACTTTTTACTCGCGCCGCCGTGGCGGGGTCGGCAGGCCCGAGACGCCGCGCAATGTTCTGCAGTTCGCGGACCACCACGGCAAGGCCGAGCATGATGACCCCGGTGCAGGCTCCGACCGCGCCGGCGAGAATCAAGGTATTGCCGAAGCTGAATTCCTTGACCGGAATTCCGAAAACGACCGCCAGAAGGCCCACCGCGAGAACGGCAATCCCGGCGATCAAGAGCATCGTCATCATCAAGTCCCCCAGCCGCGCTTCAAGCGAGTCGCGGCAGCCGATGTAACGTTATCGTCATATTGCCGATCTCGCCATTGAGATTTCCTGTCATCGGAACGAACGCGCTTCAGGCGGCGTTCATATTGCAAGTGGCATAAGCAAGCCTGAATACGACGAAGGCCTTTACCCTAATGCAGATGTTGCATTGCACCAGGAAAATTAAGCCACAATTGCCAATTACTTGGCGGCGGAACTGCGCTATAGGGGATGCCGGGGAAACGAGGCTCAAAAGCGCTAAAAGCTGAGCCACAGGGGACACCGGGTTACCGATAGCCATGTCATCCATCACAACTTCGACCATCGACACGCCGGTGCGGCGCTCGGTGGAGCGGACGTGCGACGACCTCGCCATTCTTGTGCTCGCCGCCGTTGGCCTGATCGCGAGCCTGACGTTTCGCGACTATGGCCTCGGCTGGGATGACTACACCCACGCCGAATATGCCGACCTGCTGCTGCGCATGTACGGTTCCGGCTTCAAGGACACCGCGGCGTTGTCGTTCGCCAACCTTTATATGTATGGCGGCGGCTTCGATATGGCGGCGGCGTTGCTGCACAAGGTCATTCCGCTCGAACTGTTTGAAACCCGCCGCCTGCTTGGCGCCGTCGTAGGTATAACCGGTCTTGCGGTGACGTGGCGTCTCGGGCGGCGTGTCGGCGGTCCGGTTGCAGGCCTTGCGACCCTGCTGCTCTTGGTGCTGTGCCCGACATTCTACGGGCACATGTTCATGAACCCGAAGGACGCGCCGTTCGCGGTTTCGATGGTGGTCCTGATGCTCGGCCTGGTTCGCCTGGCTGAGGAGTATCCTTCGCCCTCGCCCCGGACCATTCTGATTGTCGGCCTTGGCGCCGGCCTCTCGGTCGGTTCGCGTATTCTCGGCGGCCTCGCCTTGATCTATGCGGCCGTTGGCTTTCTTCCGCTGCTGCTGGAGGAAATTCATACCCGCAGCGCGCGCGACGCCGTAAATCGCTTCGCCCATGTGGTGGTGGTGCTGCTGCCGGGCCTGGTGCTCGGCTATCTGGTGATGGGGCTGATCTGGCCGTGGTCGATCATGGAGCCCGGCAATCCCTTCCACGCCCTGACCTATTTCTCGCACTTCTTCGAAAAACCCTGGAAGGAGATGTTCGACGGCGCGCTGGTGTCGGTGCCGGACATGCCGTGGTCGTATCTGCCGACTTTGTTCGCGCTGCAGCTCCCCGAAGTGCTGCTCGGCCTTGCCATCGCAGGCGTCGTCGGCACCTTGATGTCGTTGTCGCGCAAGGACGTCCCGGCGCGCCGCAAGACCATCCTGCTGATGCTGACGCTCGCGGCCACGCTGCCGCTGGTGGTGGCGATGGTGAAGCGTCCGGCGCTGTACAATGGCATCCGCCATTTCATTTTCGTGATTCCGCCGATGACGGTGCTGGCCGGCGTGGCATTCGCCTGGCTGATGAACTGGCTGAAACAGAACCGCCGCAGCTGGCAGCCCGCCGTTCTCGCGGTTTTCGCGTTCGGCCTGATGTTACCGCTCGGCGAAATGATCCGCCTCCATCCCTACCAGTACACGCACTTCAATCATATCGCGGGAACGGTCCGCGGCGCCGACGATCTGTTCATGCTGGATTATTGGGGTCTAGCTCTGAAGCAGGCATCCGACGGCCTGCGTGAGGAGCTGGTCGAGCGTCAGGAAGTCCCGCCACGCGGACGCAAATGGAAGGTAGCGGTATGCGGCCCGCAGCGTCCTGCGCAGGTGGCGCTCGGGCCCGACTTCACCATCGGCTGGGACAGCCATGCGGCCGACTTCGCCATGACCCTCGGCGAATTCTACTGCAAGGGGCTGACCGCGCCGGTGATGGTGGAAATCAAGCGCGACGACGTGGTTTTTGCTCGCGTTTACGATATCCGCGGCCGCAGCATTTCCGGCCTGCTGGCAATTCCCCCGCCTTAAGATCGGCCGACTTGCCCGGCATAACTGCCACGCGCATGACAAGCCTTGCTGCGAAATACCCGTGGGGCTAGTCTTGCGGGCGACAATCAACAATTCGCAACGGGAGAAACGGCCATGTCAGCAGCGGAAGCTCGCATGAAGGAAATGCCGTCCGAGATGACGGATGCCGAATGGAATCAGCGGGTCAATCTCGCCGCCTGCTATCGCCTGGTCGCGCATTATGGCTGGGACGACCTGGTCGATACTCATATCTCCGCTCGGGTGCCCGGACCGCACCATCATTTCCTGATTAATCCCTATGGGTTGCTGTTCGACGAGATCACCGCGTCCAGCCTGGTCAAGGTCGACCTCGACGGCAACCAGCTCAGCGAGAGCCCGTACAGCATCAATCCCGCCGGTTTCACGATCCACTCGGCGATCCACGAGGTGCGCGAGGACGCCGGCTGCGTGCTGCATCTGCATACGCCCGACGGTACCGCGGTGGCGAGCTGCATGGAGGGCCTGTTGCCGCTGAACCAGACCGCGCAGTTCGTCACCCACGATCTCGCCTATCACGATTATGAAGGCGTTGCGCTGGACCATGACGAACGGCCGCGGCTGCAGAAGGACCTCGGCACCAAGAACCACATGCTGCTGCGCAATCACGGCACGCTCACGGTCGGCCGCTCGGTCGCCTCGGCATTCGAGCGCATGTACCATCTGGAACGCGCCTGCACCATGCAGGTGCGGACCCGGATGCTAGGACCCACCGCCTACCCGGTCGACCAGCTGGTGATTGAGAAGAACGAACAAGTATTCGGCAATCCCGATCGCATCGAATTGCGCTCCACCACGCTGGTGTGGCCGCCGCTGCTGCGAAAACTCGACCGGATTGATCCCGGTTACAAGAACTGAGATTCGGTGTAGACTGCCGTCACACGACCTCTGCACTTCGATTCCAAAACGCCGCCCAATCCCGGGCGGCGTTCTTTCCGTCATTCCGGGGCGCGCGAAGCGCGAGCCCGGAATCCATAACCACGAGCGGGGATTATGGATTCCGGGTCTGCGCCAAGTGGCGCATCCCGGAATGACGAACGCTGGCACAGAGCTTCACCGCGGCGCTTCCGCGAACGCGCTGAGAATCCTCGCCCACGAGCGAATGCCCTTGTGAAAACTCCTCAGGTCGTATTTTTCATTCGGCGAGTGAATGTTGTCGTCGTCGAGGCCGAAGCCGACCAGCACGGTATCGAGCCCGAGAGTTTTCTTGAAATCCGCGACGATCGGTATCGAGGCGCCTGAGCCCATCAGGACCGCCTCCTTGCCCCACTCCTCGGTCAAGGCGCGCTTGGCGGCGGCGAGTGGCTTCATGTTCCAGTCAAGCGCAATCGCTGGCGCGTTGGAATGGTCGGTGAATTCCGCCTTGCAGTCGCCCGGCAGCCGCGCGGTGACGTAGTCGCGAAAGGCCTTACGGATTCTGGCCGGGTCCTGGCCCTCGACCAGCCGGAACGAAACCTTGGCCGAGGCTTCCGCCGGGATCACCGTCTTGGAGCCCTCGCCGGTATATCCACCGATGATGCCGTTGATATCGCAGGTCGGTCGGGAGGAGACCTGTTCGATCAACAAACGGTCCTTCTCGCCGGCCGGAATCGAAAGGCCGATCGGCTTGAGGAACGACTCTGGCGTCAGGTTGAGATTTTTCCACTGCGCCAGGATGTCCGGCGGCAGATCCTTCACGCCGTCATAGAAGCCCGGCAGCGTGATGTGGCCGTTGTCATCATGCAGGCTTCCGAGAATACGGGTCAGCACGCGGATCGGATTTTGCGCGCCGCCTCCGAAGATGCCCGAATGCAGATCGCGATTGGCAGCCTTGATCTTCACCTCGTCATAGACCAGGCCGCGCAGCGAGGTGGTGATTGCCGGCGTGTTGCGGTCCCACATTCCGGTGTCGCAGACCAACGCGAAGTCGGCTTGCAGGTCTTTCTTGTTCGCCTCGAGGAACGGCACGAAATTCTTCGACCCGATTTCTTCCTCGCCTTCGATGACCATGGTGATGTCCAGCGGCAGCGAGCCGGTCACCGACTTCCAGGCCCGGCACGCCTCGACAAAGGTCATCAACTGACCCTTGTCGTCCTCGGCGCCGCGCGCGACGATGATCTTTCGCCCGTCCGCGTGCTCAGTGACGGCGGGTTCGAACGGCGGGCGATGCCACAGATTGAGCGGATCGACCGGCTGCACATCGTAATGGCCATAGAACAGCACATGCACGCCGCCGTTTCTGTTGCTGTTGGCGACGATGGCGGGATGACCGGCCGTCGGTCTTACATCGGTCGCAAATCCGAGCGTCGCGATGTCACCGGCCAGATGATCCGCCGCCGCCTTGCAGTCGCCGGCGAAAGCCGGATCGGCCGAGATCGATTTGATCCGCAGCAGCGCGAACAGCCGCTCCAGGCTGTTGTCGAAATCGGCATCGATGCGGTCAAGGACGGGCTGAAGTAGCGAACTGCTGGACATGGCGGCTTTCCTCAAGTGGCGCTTGGTTCGTTCTGCGTTATCGTTTCCGACGGAGGCGGATTTTTGATGTACCAGACCAGGCCCGCGATTAGCACTGCGGTCGCAGCAAGGTTGTTTCCGACGGCCTGAAGATAGATCGGAAAGATCGGTAACGACAGGCACATCAGGCCGCCGGCGAGCGCCAGCAGCAACCACGTCGCCCTGCGCGCGGCGGGTCGCGGATCATAGGCGGCGCGGTGGATCAGGACGGTTATGGGGAAGAACAGCCATATGAAATAATACTGTCGGGCCAGGGGCGAAGCGACCGTCATCAGGCAGAACAGGATTCCCAGCTCCTCGGCGTTCGAGCGGGGCGTGACGCGCGAAGCCGGCGGCAGCACTGCGACAAACCCAAGCCCGATCAGGAACGACACCGCGAGCACCATCCAGTTGGCGGTTTTGAAATCGAGATCGACCAAATTCATCGTGCGCGGCGGTTTGCTCGGGTCGTCCTGGTTGTAATTGATCGGGCGGGTCAGCCGATGCGTCATCGCGATGATCGATTGATTGACCCAGGACCAGTTCTGCTCGTCGCGCTGTCCAAATCCTCGTTCCGTGCTCGATCCGACCATGCCGCGATACCAGGTCGAGAGTTCGGCGGCGTTGCGCTCGAACCCGCGGATCGGCGCCGGGACGAGGAACAGCAAAACGCCCGTCAACACCACCATGCTTGCGGCGGCCGCCCAGTGCCGACGCCAAATGAGATACGGCAGCACGGCCACGGGGAAAGCTTTTATCGCGGTGGCCAGTGCGAACAGGCCTCCTGCCGCCCATGGCCGGGCATTTTGCAGCCACCAGAATCCAAGCAGCATCATCGCGAGCAGGACAAGGTTCGGCTGTCCGAGATCGAACATGTCGAACACGAACGTCACCGTGACAAAGCCGGGGAGCGCCGCCACCCAGGGGTCGGGAATCCTGCCCGAGCCGGCCATCGCGTTCGATAACTGGCTTGTCATCCACCATGCCGCGATGTTGAGAAACGACAGGGACAAATAGAGCGGAATTTTTCCGAACCAGCTGGGGATGGCGAGCAGGATCGCGGGCAGCGGCGGATAGATGAATTCGAAATAGGCGCCGGGATCGGCCGGGTAGAGACTTTTTCCCTGTAGCACCTGCTGCCCGGCCCAGAACCACAGCGGATAGTCCTTGGTCTTGCCGTTGCCCCAGATTTCCGGAACCAGCACATCGAGCGTCAGCGCGAGCGAAGTGACGAGGAAAAGCACGTCAAGCGGTCGACGCAGCGATGGCCATCTGAGCACGAGGTTTTTCCGCTTGTGACAGGCAGCAGCGCCTGCGGTCGCCTTCCGTTAGCAGAAAGAAAACGGGCTGCAAACCTGCCCCGACCTCAGTCGCCCAACTGGACTTGCGCGGCAAATTCTGCCACCCATGATCGTCGTTTCGCGACCTTTGATCGCGGGTTTTGCCGGGAATAACGCGCCGATCTCATATGCTTTTTTACGAGCCGCTATTCTTGACGATTTTCCCGGCGGTCTACGCATTCTATTTGCTGGTATCGGGCACCTCGATCAAAAAAAGCACGCTGCTCATCATCAGCACGCTGTTTTATGTCTGGGGCGAACCGGTCTTCGTGCTGGTGTTGCTGGCCTCGACCGCGATCGATTACGCGCTGTCTTTTTATCTGAACGATCCGGCCCCGGCGCGGACGCGGCGATTAGCGCTTGCCGCCGGCATCGCCGGCAATCTCTGCATCCTCATCCTCTACAAATATGCCGATTTCCTCGCCGACAACTTGAACTTCCTGCTTGCGCCATTCGGGGCAAGGCGGATTCCGCTGCTGCATCTGGCGCTGCCGATCGGCGTGTCCTTTGTCGTATTCGAGAAGATCACTTATCTGGTGGACACCTATCGCGGCATTTCCCGGCCGGCGGCGTCGTTCACGGACTACTGCCTGTTCGTGCTGTTCTTTCCGAAGCTGCTGGCCGGGCCGATCCTGAAATATCACGAGATGAAGGATCAGATCGCCTCGCCACCGGCGATCGAATGGAGCGATTTTCAGGTCGGATTTCTGCGTTTCGCGCGCGGCCTTGGGCGCAAGCTGCTGATCGCAGATCCGCTCGGCGCGTTCGTCAACCAGATTTTTGCGGTTGACTCGGCAAGCCTGAGCGCCGGGCACGCCTGGCTCGGGCTCGCCAGCTTCACGCTGCAGATCTATTTCGACTTTGCCGGCTATTCCGACATGGCGATCGGGCTCGCGCGCATGCTGGGCTTTCGCCTGAAGGAGAATTTCAATTCGCCCTATATCGCGCAGTCGCTGACCGAGTTTTGGCGGCGCTGGCACATCTCGCTTACTACCTGGATCCGCGACTACCTCTACATTCCCCTCGGCGGCGATCGGCGCGGCGAAGCGCGCACCTACCTCAATCTCTGGATCTGCTTCCTCGCCTCCGGGTTATGGCATGGCGCCAGCTGGAATTTTGTAATTTGGGGCGCTTACAACGGCCTGTTCCTCACGCTCGATCGCCTGTTCCTGCGCGACGCGCTGGCGCGATGCGGCCCGGTGATCGCAACCGCCGTCACGCTCTTCATCGTCATGATCGGCTGGGCGATCTTCCGCTCCGACTCGCCCGCGCATCTGATGCAGTTCCTGGCGACGCTGTTCGGGATGTCGCGTGCCACCGTGACGCTCGAGGTCCCCGCAGAAGTGCCGTTCACGCTGATCCTCGGTGCCTTCATTTCGCTGCTGCCCGCGACAAAGCTTTATGGCCCGTTGCTACGCGCCTATCAGACGCAGAGCTGGCTGCGCGGCGCTACCATTGCGACTTTGGTGGTCGTCTATGTGCTGGCTATTGCGCGGGCGGTGACGGTGCCGTTCCAGCCCTTCATCTATTTCAGGTTCTGAGCGATGCGCCGGCTTGCCTTCTCTCACCCCCTGGTTCGCGCAGCGTTCTGTCTGTTCCTGCTCGCACTGCCGCTGGCGAGCGCATGGAATCTGGCGGTTACCCCCAACCATCCTTCGCTTGCGATCAGGATCGGCCCAAAACTCGGCGGCGTTACCCGCGACGCTCATGTCGACCCGTCCTGGTCGTCGCTGCGCGACGGCAGTTTCCAGAAGGCAGTCGCAAGCCGCGTCACCGACGCGATGGCGGTGCGTCCGCTGCTGATCCGGATCAACAACGAGATCCGTTTTGAGCTGTTCGGCGAATTGACCGCCCCCCAGGTGGTGCGGGGCGCCAAGGGTCAATTGATCGAGCGCTCCTACCTGGAAGAATATTGCGCGCGAACCGAGGACCAGGCCGCAAAATTCGCAGCCGACATCATTCCGAAACTCAAGGATATCCAAAGCTACTATCGCGCCCGCGGTGGCGTTTTCGTTTACCTGGTCACGCCGTCGAAGGCGGCGCATCTGCCGGAATATTTCGTCGATCGGGTGCCCTGTCCCAGCACGCCGGCGGCGCGTACGAACCTTGTTCCGCAATATGTCGATCTGCTCAGGCAGGCCGGCGTCGACGTCGTCGACACCGCGAGCCTGATCCATTCGCTGAAGGGAAAATACGAGGTCGAGCTGTTTCCGCAAGGCGGCGTGCACTGGAACGATATTGGCGGCGCGCGCGCGGTAACGGCTGTGGTCGAGGACATCAACCGGCAGGCAGGACGCGAGCTGGTGCCGCCCTTTACCTTCACCTACACCCTGTCCGGCGTGACCAGCGGCGTCGACCGCGATCTGGTCGATCTGCTCAACGTGTTTTTCCCGCCGCTGTCCTATCTGACGCCCAAGGTGAAGTTCCAGCCCGAGATGCCGTGCGCGACAAGTCCGGCGCGGTCGATCGATGCGGTGCTGGTGGGCTCCAGCTTCAGTCACCTGCCGGGCCAGATCCTGATCGAGGACAACTGCTTGTCGGCCCTGAACGTTTATTACTACATGCACCTCGGCCGTTTCGGTGGCACGCCCTATCATGAACTGCAGCGGGATCTAAAGGACGCCGATCTTGCACGCCTGCGCGACGCCAAAATCGTGATCCTCGAGGAGAACGAATCCTTCGTCGCCCGGACCGGTTACGTCAACGAACTTCGCAAGATCGTGACGACGCCTTGAACCGCAGGATCGGTAGAGCCAACGGGTCGCGCAACGCGCTCCCGATGATAAACTCCGCGAAACCCATCACAGACGTGCAACCGTGGATGGACGATGGGTATCGCTTCGGTCCTCGTCCATGCGAGTTGTGGCTAGGTGGTTGCTCTCGCTTCAGGACGTTACGCGTTGCCGCGATTTTCGCTATTTACAGATCTCTGATGAGATCGACGCCTGAAAATCGGAAAGTCTTGGAGCAAATTCTCGAAGGCCGGGGAACAATCGCCTTCCGAGATTTTGAGACGCTGTTAAGCGCGTTAGGCTTTGTATTGAAGCGTCAGCGTGGCAGCCACAGGATTTTTTATGCATGCCGCCATTGGGCGGCCGTTTCCCATTCAACCAGATGGGCGGGATGCGAAGTCCTATCAAGTTCGGCAGCTCCGCGATATAATTCGCAAATACCGACTGACATTGGATGCAAGCCAGTGAAGAGATACGCCATTATTGTGTATTGGTCTGACGAGGACGCGGTCTGGATCGCCGAGGCGCCTGACCTTGAACCTTGCGCTGCACACGGCAATACGCCGGAAGAAGCGATGGCCCAAGTGCGCGTCGCAATGGACGCCTGGATCGAGGTCGCTCGCGAGGCGGGAAAGCCAATACCGGAACCACGCTATCGACCGCATCACCAAGCTGCTGAGTAGAATTCTTGCGCCCATGGGCGCGAGGGTGATTGACGCATAGAGCCGTAGCAAAGCTAGAGCCAGCGGGTCGCGCAAAGCGCTCCGCCAACCCCCCAGACCTGCGACCAGAGATGGATGATCGGATCGGTTCCTCCATCCATCCTACAGGCTTTTACTAAACTAGCGCCGCAACACTCCGCCAAGGGTGCCGCGCACGATAGAGCGGCCGATCGAGCTGCCGAGCGAGCCACCGACCGACTTGCCGAGGTTGGCGGCCATGCCGCCGACAACCTTGTTGGTCACCGAGCGGGTGAGATCGCGGGCGATCACCTGGCCGGTGGAGAGCCGTTGTCCGCGCGGACGGTTGGTGCCGAAGATCATGCCGACAATGTTGGTGACTTGATCGAGAACTCCGCCTCCACCGGCGGGGGCATCGGCAGACGTTCCGTCTCCCGCATGCGCGGCCGTGCCCGCCACCCGCTTCTGCAGCACCTCGTAGGCGGACTCGGAATCGACTGCGGTGTCGTACTTGCCCTTGACCGGACTCTTGGCCATGATCGCCTTGCGTTTCTCCGGCGTGATCTGCCCGATCCGTCCCGTGGGTGGCCGGACCATGATGCGCTCCACCATTGCCGGCGTGCCGTTGCCTTCCAGGAACGATACCAGCGCTTCGCCCTTGCCGAGTTCCATGATGATCTTGGCGGTGTCGAGCTTTGGATTGGGCCGGAATGTCTGCGCCGCGGCTGCGACTGCCTTCTGGTCGCGCGGCGTGAATGCCCGCAGCGCATGCTGCACGCGGTTACCCAGCTGCGCCAGCACCTTGTCCGGCACGTCGATCGGATTTTGGGTGACGAAATAGACGCCTACGCCCTTGGAGCGGATCAGGCGGACCACCTGCTCGATCTTGTCCATCAGCGCCTTCGGCGCATCGTTGAACAATAGATGCGCCTCGTCGAAGAAGAACACCAGTTTGGGTTTCGGAATATCGCCGGCTTCGGGCAGCTGCTCGAACAGCTCCGACAGCATCCACAGCAGGAACGTTGCGTAGAGCTGCGGGCTCTGCATCAGCCTGTCGGCGACCAGGATGTTGACCATCCCCCGGCCGTCGCTGTCGGTGCGCATGAAATCCTTCAGCGCCAGCGCGGGCTCACCAAAAAATTGGTCCGCGCCCTGGTTCTCCAGCACCAGAAGCTGGCGCTGGATGGTTCCGACCGTCTGTTTCGAGACATTCCCGTATTGCGTTGTCAGCTCGGCGGCATGTTCGGCGATAAAGGACAGGATCGCGCGCAGGTCCTTCATGTCGAGCAGCAGCAGCCCCTGCTCGTCGGCGACCTTGAAGGCGATGTTCAGCACGCCTTCCTGGACATCGTTCAAATCCATCATGCGGGAGAGCAGCAGCGGTCCCATTTCCGAGACGGTGGCCCGGACCGGATGGCCCTGCTCTCCGAATACATCCCAAAACACCGTCGAGAACTGGTCAGGCTGGAACGCAAGCTCCATTTCCTTGGCGCGCTTGAGGATGAAGTCCTTGGCCTCGCCTACTTCGGAGATGCCGGAGAGGTCGCCCTTGATGTCGGCTGCGAATACCGGAACGCCGGCCCGGGCAAATCCTTCCGCCATCACCTGGAGCGAGACGGTTTTTCCGGTTCCGGTGGCGCCGGTGACCAGGCCGTGCCGGTTTGCAAGCCCGAGCGTCAGCCACGCCGGCTGTTCGCCTTTGCCTATGAAAATTTTATCGTCCGTATCGCCGGTCTTGGTTTCGGTCGTTGCCATCGCATCGCCTCTTCGCGTGCATGAGGGGCCTCGTCGCCAGACGTGGTCACCTTAACTTATCTTGCAAGCTCGGTGAAACCGGTCAACGGCTTTTACACGACCCAGAACCGGATCGTGGAAACCATATCGGACTTTTGTCGTAGCTCGCCCTGCGACAAAGCCGGAGGGAACACAGTTGCCCCAGCAAATCGGCGTGAATCTTGCGGTTGCACTTGCATCGTTGCAACACTTAGCTCGCGATTGAAAATGAATCTTGCTTTCGAACGCGGTCATCGCTTGTAATTCGGCTCGCACAAGATCAAGATAAAATCATAAACAAGGATGCGGCTAACAGCCGACCGAGGGCGGGGCAATATGGACGAACTGGTTGAGCAGCTGGCTGCAAAGGCCGGCATCGATAGAGCTGTCGCCGAAAAAACCATCGGCATCGTCCTGGGTTTCCTTCGCAAGGAGGGGCCCTCCGACAAAGTGCAAGCGCTGATCGACAAGATTCCCGGCGCGGAAGGCGCTGTCGAGGCCTCAAACAAGGGCGGCGGCCTCAGCGCATTGATGGGCGACGGCCTGATGGCCCTCGGCAGCCGCCTGATGGGGCTTGGCCTCGGCATCGGCGAAATTCAAAACGTTGCCCGTGAACTTTTCAAGTTCGGCCGTGACAGAATTGGAGCGGATCAGATGGGCGAGATCATTTCGGGCACGCCCGGCCTCAAACAGTTTGTCTGAAGCACATTTATTGCATCGAGTACCATGACATATCCGCTTTCCAAGATAGACGGCCTTAGCGCCTTCGCCGCAGCCAAGCTGAAAAAACTCGGCATTCGCACCACCGAAGCGCTGCTCAAGGCCGCCGGGACCGTAAAAGGCCGCAAGGAGCTATCGGCAAAAACCGGGATCAGCGAGCAGCAACTGCTCGAATGGGCCAACATCGCCGATTACATGCGCATCCCGGGGATGGGCAAGGCCAAGGCCGGGCTGTTGCGCGCCGCCGGCGTCACCACGGTCCGCGAGCTTGCGCTTCGCAACCCGGCCCGGCTGGCACTGAGCATGAAAGACGTCAATATCAAGCGCAAGCTCGTGCGCATTCTCCCCTCTGAAGAATCCGTCAAGCAGTTGATCGAAAAAGCCGGCAGGCTGGACCGCAAGATCACCTACTGACTCGATGCCTGTCCCAGACGCAGCGCCATCAGCGCGTTTGCGCCCCTCTTTGACGTGCTGGCGTGACTCTTCACGAAGCGGTACGCTGCGGCGCCGGGACCTTATCGAACTCCGGCGCTTGGTACGGTCCGGCTCTGCGGAGCGGCCCGAAGAAAGTCCCACCGCGTCGGGGACACCAGAGCTTGACTAAGGTAGCCGGACCGCGCAAAGCGACCAGATGATCGCGACCACCTCCAGACCTGCCCCGGCCGATCACCCGGTACTGCCCGCGCTGCTGTCGCGGCTCGCTCCCGCGGTAATGGGTGTGCTCAACGTCACGCCGGATTCCTTTTCCGATGGCGGGCAGTTCATCGCGCCGGAAAGCGCGCTGGCGCAGGCCCGCCGGTTGATCGCGGAGGGTGCCGACATCGTCGACATCGGCGCGGAGTCCACCCGGCCTTATGGCGCGCAGCCAGTGTCGGTCGAGGAAGAATTGCAAAGGCTGCAGCCGGTGCTCGGCAGCGTGGTGGCCTTGGGCACGCCTGTCTCCATCGACAGCATGAAATCCGCCGTGGTGGCATGGGCGCTTGACGCCGGCGCCGCGATCGCCAACGACGTCTGGGGCCTGCAACGCGACCCCGGCATGGCAAAAGTGGTGGCGGAGCACAAAGCCGCCGTCATCGTGATGCACAACCGCGACCGCGCCGATCCCGCCATCGATATCATCCGGGATATCGAGGCGTTTTTCTCTCGCTCGCTCGATATCGCAGCGCGCGCGGGCATTCCCGGCGGCCATATCGTGCTGGACCCCGGCATCGGTTTCGGCAAGACCCCGGAGCAGAGCATGACGGTGCTGGCACGGCTCGATGAACTGCGCGAGTTCGGTCTGCCCCTGATGATAGGGGCATCACGCAAGCGCTTCATCAGCACCGTTGCGCGATCCGAACCCCATCAACGGCTTGGCGGCTCGATCGCCGCGCATGTCTTGGCCGCGCGCAAGGGTGCGCGGATCATCCGCACCCACGATGTGGCGGAAACCGTGCAGGCCCTGCGTGTGGCGGCCGCGATCGAGGAGCGGCGATGACCGACACGATCTTCATCACCGGGGTGGTGATCCACGCGCGTCATGGCGTGATGGACCATGAAACCGAGGTCGGGCAGCGTTTCGTGATCGATCTTGAGCTGTCGATCGATCTTTCGGATTCCTCGCGCACCGACCGCCTGGTCGACACGGTTTCCTATTCCAGCGTGGTCACGACCGCAACCGCGGCATTCAAGAACGCCAACTACAAGCTGCTGGAACGCGCCGCCGGCGCCGTCGCCGACGCCATCCTGGCCGCGTTTGCCCGCGTCAGCGCCATCAAGGTCACCGTGCACAAGCCGCACGCGCCGATCGCCGCGATCTTCGACGACGTCGGCGTGGTTCTTACCCGCACGCGAAAATAGGCCAGACATGGCCGACGTACTGATCGCGCTCGGGGGCAATGTCGGCGACGTTCGCAACGTGTTCCAGAAGGCGATCGCCAATATCTGCGGCATGACGCAGGCGGCTTTGCTGGCGCGCTCCTCCGACTACGCCACCCCCCCATGGGGCGAGGAGGCGCAAGACCGCTTCATCAACGCGTGCATCGAGATCGAGACCGCACTCGATCCCCACGCGCTGCTGTTTACCCTGCACAAAATCGAAAAGAAATTCGGCCGCGACCGCGCCCGGGAAAAGCGCTGGGGCCCGCGCACGCTGGACCTCGATCTGATCGCCTATGACGAGGTAACCATCGACAAGCCGGAGCTGACTTTGCCGCATCCCCGCCTGTTCGAGCGCGCCTTCGTGCTGGTGCCGCTGGCGGAGATCGCGCCGGACCGCATCATCGGGGGACGCAGCGTACGCGATGCGCTGGCCGGCCTGTCGACCGACGGAATCGAGCGGCTTCCGGACCTTCGCTGACATTGTATTGGTCGTTCCCACGTGGCAATTTCCGGCGCAGGGCGCAAAACCTGTGCTGGGAGCGATCCGCTTAAATGACATCTGCAACCGACGAGCTGCGGCTGGCCGCCGATTTTGCGCCTGCGACCTACGAGGACTGGCGCAAGCTGGTCGATGGCGTATTGAAGGGCGCGCCGTTCGACAGACTGGTCGGCAAAACCTACGACAATTTGCGCATTGAGCCCATCTATCAACGCGCACGCGAAGCCGCGCCGATCGCCGGCCGCGCCCAGGCGATGCCTTGGCAGATCATGCAACGCATCGACCATCCGGATGCGGCCACGGCCAACGCGCAGGCGCTGCACGATCTCGAAACCGGCGCCAACGGCCTGGAGCTTGAATTTGCCGGGGGCCCGGGCGCCCGCGGTTTTGGGATCGCCGACGCCGCCAAGGAAACATTGGCGCGTGTTCTGGACGGCGTCATATTCGACGCCGGGATCGCCATCGCGCTCAATCCGGTGCTCGGACGCGAAAATGCCGGCGTCAACCTCGCCGACCTTGTCGAAGCCCGCGGCTTCGACCCTGCCAAGGTCGACATACGCTTCGATTATCAGCCGCTGAGCACCATGGCCGTGCGTGGCGCTGCTCCGGCGCCGTGGTCCGAAATGGCGCCGCCTTTTGCAAGGATGATCCGCGAGCTGATGGAGCGCGGCTTCAAAGGACCGTTTGCGCTGTCGGACGGTCGCCCGGTCCACGACGCCGGCGGATCGGAAGCGCAGGAACTCGCCTTCGCGCTCGCCGTGGGACTGGCGTATCTGCGCGCCATGGAGGCCGGCGGCATCGCGCTCGACATTGCCCGGGCGGCGATATCATTTCGGCTGATCGCCGACGCCGATCAATTCCTCACCATGGCAAAATTCCGCGCGTTGCGTTTGCTGTGGGCACGGATCGAACAAAGCTGCGGCCTGACTCCGAGGCCGGTCTTCATCGCGGCCGAGACCTCATGGCGGATGCTGACGCAGCGCGATCCCTATGTGAACATGCTGCGCGCGACCATGGCGACATTCTCCGCCGGCCTCGCCGGCGCCGGTTCGATCTGTGTGCTGCCGCACACGCTAGCCCTGGGATTGCCGGATCGCTTCGCGCGGCGCGTGGCGCGCAATACCCAGCTGGTGTTGCTGGAGGAATCCAATCTCGCCAAGGTCGCCGATCCCGCCGCCGGCTCCGGCGGCATAGAGGCATTGACTCGGGGGCTTTGCGAAGCGGCCTGGACATTGTTCCAGGAGACCGAAAAGGCCGGCGGTGCTTACGCCGCGCTCGAACAAGGCCTGATTGAGAACAAGGTGGCGGCGACGCGGGCGGTGCGTGAGGCAAATATCGCGAGGCGCAAGGAAGTGCTGACCGGCGCCAGTGAGTTCCCCAACCTGCACGAGGCTCATGTTGCGGTGCTGGATGCGACGCCGATTGCCCCGGCGACCTACGGCGAAACCAAAATCACATTCAGCGCGCTTTCGCCGATGCGGCTCGCCGCGCCGTTCGAAAAACTGCGCGATAAATCGGATGACATTCTCAAAACAACCGGCGCGCGGCCAAAAGTGTTCCTCGCCAATCTCGGAACGCCGGCGGATTTCACCGCCCGCGCTACCTTTGCCAAGAGCTTTTTCGAGACCGGCGGCATCGAGGCGGTCGATACCGAGGGATTTTCAAATCCCAACGGACTCGGCGCCGCCTTTAAAACCTCCGGCGCCGCTCTGGCCTGCCTGTGCTCCTCCGACAAGGTCTATGCCGGGCAGGCCGCCCCGGCCGCAGAGGCGCTTCAAGCCGCAGGCGCCAGGCATATCTATCTGGCAGGCCGGCCCGGCGAACATGAAGTTTCGTTGCGCGCAGCCGGCGTCAACGATTTCGTCTTCGCCGGCGGCGATGCGCTCACCGCGTTGCAGGAAGCCTATCAACGAATGGATCAAGCATGACGGCGACCAACCCCGTTCTGACCGGCGGCTGCCAATGCGGCGCGGTTCGCTTTGCACTGTCGGCCGTCCCCACCAAGGTCAGCATCTGCCATTGCCGGATGTGCCAGAAGGCGAGCGGGGCGCCATTCGCCTCGTTCGCCGACATACCGAACGAACATTTTGCCTGGACGCGCGGGAAACCGGCGGCGTTCCGCTCCTCGTCGATCGCCGAGCGCGATTTCTGCGCCGCCTGCGGCACGCCGCTGAGTTTCCGCCGCCTCGGCGGCACCAAGGTCGAGATCATGACCGGCGCGTTCGACCGGCCGGACCGGGTGATCCCGACCCTGCAATACGGAACCGAGTCGCGGCTCGGCTGGGTCGGCACCATCGTCAACCTGCCGAGCAAGACCACGCTGCAGAATTACGGGGTGGAAAAGCTCGATGGAGTCGTCAACTACCAGCATCCCGACCATGACTGAGGGGCGACGTTTGAGGCCTTTTATGCTATGATCATTCCATGAGCCGCATACCGAATTTCGCGGAACTCGCGTTCGAGAAAAATGTGCCGGTTAAACCCGGCGGCAATGCCGAACCGTGGCTTACGCCCGAGGGCATTCCGGTGAAACCCGCCTACAGCGAAGCCGACCTCGACGGCATCGACTTCCTCGACACCTGGCCCGGCATCGCACCCTATCTGCGCGGCCCCTACCCCACCATGTATGTCAACCAGCCCTGGACCATCCGGCAATATGCCGGCTTCTCCACGGCCGAGGATTCCAACGCCTTCTACCGTCGCAATCTCGCAGCGGGGCAAAAAGGCCTGTCGGTCGCGTTCGATCTCGCCACCCATCGCGGCTATGACTCGGATCACCCGCGCGTCACCGGCGATGTCGGCATGGCGGGCGTCGCGATCGATTCGATCTACGACATGCGCACACTGTTTTCAGGCATTCCGCTCGACCGCATGAGCGTGTCGATGACCATGAACGGCGCAGTGCTGCCGATTCTCGCGCTGTTCGTGGCCGCCGCCGAGGAACAGGGCGTGCCGCCGGAGAAACTTTCAGGGACGATTCAGAACGACATCCTGAAAGAGTTCATGGTGCGCAACACCTATATCTATCCGCCGGCGCCCTCGATGCGGATCATCTCCGACATTTTTGCCTACACCTCGCAAAAGATGCCGAAATACAATTCGATCTCGATCTCCGGTTACCACATGCAGGAAGCCGGCGCGACGCAGGATCTGGAGCTCGCCTATACGCTGGCCGACGGCGTCGAATATCTCCGCGCCGGCCTCGCCGCCGGGCTCGACGTCGACCGCTTCGCGCCGCGGCTGTCGTTCTTCTGGGCGATCGGCATGAATTTTTTCATGGAAGTGGCGAAGATGCGCGCCGCGCGGCTGCTGTGGGCCAAGCTCTTGACGCAGTTCAATCCGAAGGATCCGCGCTCGCTCTCTCTGCGCACCCATTGCCAGACCTCGGGCTGGTCTTTGACGGCGCAGGATGTGTTCAACAATGTGATGCGCACCACCATCGAGGCGATGGCGGCGACGCAAGGCCATACCCAATCGCTGCACACCAACGCGCTCGACGAGGCGCTGGCGCTGCCGACCGACTTCTCGGCGCGGATTGCGCGCAATACGCAGCTGTTCCTGCAACAGGAGAGCGGCACCACCCGCATCATCGATCCCTGGGGCGGCTCGTATTATGTCGAGCGGCTGACGCACGACCTCGCGGCAAAGGCTTGGGGCCATATCCAGGAGGTCGAGGCGCTGGGCGGCATGGCCAAGGCCATCGAGGCCGGCGTCCCGAAACTGCGGATCGAGGAAGCCTCCGCCAAGACCCAGGCGCGGATCGACGCCGGCAAGCAGGCGGTGATCGGTGTCAACAAATACCGGCCGGAAAACGAAGCGCCGATCGACGTGCTGAAGGTGGAAAATTCCACCGTGCGGCGGCTGCAGATCGACAAGCTGGCGCGGCTCAAAAAAGAGCGCAACCAGCAGGACGTCGACGCTGCGCTGGCGGCGCTGACGCGCTCAGCGGGCGAAGGCAACGGCAATCTTTTGGCCTTGGCCATCGACGCCGCGCGGGCGAAGGCAACCGTCGGCGAAATCAGCGATGCGATGGAAAAAGTCTTCGGCCGGCATCGCGCCGAGATAAAATCCATCACCGGCGTCTACAAGCGGGAGGCGTCCACCATGTCCAACCGGGTCGAAAAGGTGCAGGCGCTGATCGACGCTTTCGAGGACGCCGAAGGCCGCCGTCCGCGCATCCTGGTCGCCAAGATCGGACAGGACGGCCACGACCGTGGCCAGAAGGTGATCGCCTCGGCCTTTGCCGACGTCGGCTTCGACGTCGATATCGGACCGCTGTTCGCCACTGCCGACGAGGCGGCGCGGCAGGCGGTGGAGAACGACGTGCATATTTTGGGGCTGTCGTCACTTGCCGCGGCGCATCTCACCGCGGTGCCGGAAGTGAAAGCCGCGCTGAAAAAGCAGGGCCGCGACGACATCATGATCATCATCGGCGGCGTGGTGCCGCCGCAGGACTACGACGCGCTGTACAAGGCCGGCGCCGAGGCGATTTTTCCGCCCGGCACGGTGATTGCCGATGCCGCGGAGGAGCTGATCCACAAGCTCAATGCGAGACTGGGACACAGCGAGGCGGCGGAGTAGCTTCAACCAATTCCGCAATACTGCAGAAATCAAAAATTCTCGCAGAGCAGCGTCGGCTTCACAACCAACGCTGGCGGACGCTTCATAGTCCTCGATATTTACATCATATCGGCTCGGCGATTTCCTAGTCGTTATGAAGAACGTCATCCTGAGGTGCTCGCCCTCTTGGGCGAACCTCGAAGGATGGAAGCGGGCGTGGTGCTCGCGGCCATCCTTCGAGACGCCGCGCAAGAGCGCGGCTCCTCAGGATGACGGCGGCGTGTGCGCGCGAGGACGGTCGGGAATGGCGATATGCGTGTACATGCTTCGATGTGCCGACGGGTCTTACTATGTCGGAAGCGCGACGGGCGATGACCTGCAGCCGAGAAGCGACCAGCACAATGCCGGTGCGTTTCCCGGTTATACGTTCCGACGCCGCCCGGTGATCGTCGTTTGGTCCGAACGCTTCGATAGAATTACAGACGAAATCGCAGCCGAGCGCCAAATTAAAGGCTGGAGCCGCGCCAAGAAAGAAGCGCTGATCAAGCACGACGGGCTTGAGATCAGCCGATTGTCTCGCCGAGGCGGCAAGACTAAGTCGCGATGACATTGATTCAGCTCCTCCTGCAATTCACACACCACCGTCATCCTGAGGTGCTCGCCCTCTTGGGCGAGCCTCGAAGGATGAGCCAGGGGCGCCCTGCGGCCATCCTTCGAGACGCCGCGCAAGTGCGCGGCTCCTCAGGATGACGGCGGTGTTGGCGGAAGCGGGTCTGCGCAACGTATGGCCGCACCTGCTCAACTTGCGACGATCTCGCGAAGGTGCATAATACTCCCATCACAAGAGCGCCAAACTTCACCGGCGCCTTTCCGGGAGAAACGTCATGCCCAACATCACGCGCCGCGCGTTCGCGGCTTCGACCGCCGCCATCGCCACCGCGGGCCTTGGCCTGAAACCGGGCTTTGCGCAGGCCTATCCGGCGCGCCCGGTGACCGTGATCGTGCCGTGGGGCGCGGGCGGCGGCACCGACGCCACTGCGCGCATCGTCGCGGCATTGTTGGAGAAGGACCTCGGTCAGCCGTTCAACGTCGTCAACCGCACCGGCGGTTCCGGAGTAGTAGGTCATTCGGCGATCGCGAGTGCGCAGCCCGACGGCTACACCATCGGCATGATCACGGTGGAGATTTCCATGATGCACTGGCAGGGGCTGACCGAGCTTGGGCCGACCAGCTACACGCCGCTGGCGCTGATGAACGAGGATCCGCCGGGCATCTCGGTGAGCGCATCGTCGCCCTACAAGACCGTCAAGGAGCTTGCCGATGCGATCAAGGCGGCGCCTCCCGGCAAGATGAAGGCCTCGGGCACCGGCCAGGGCGGCATCTGGCATCTCGCGCTGGTCGGCTGGATGAAGGCGATGGGACTCCCGGCCAACCAGGTCGGCTGGGTGCCGTCGAACGGCGCTGCGCCCGCGATGCAGGACCTCGCGGCGGGTGGGCTCGACATGACCACCTGCTCGATCCCGGAGGCGCGCGCCATCATCGAAGCCGGCAAGGCGCGGGCGCTTGCCGTCATGGCGCCTTCCCGCAACCCCTCATTCCCCGACGTTCCGACGCTGAAGGAAGCGATGGGCATCGATTATGCGACCGGCGCGTGGCGCGGCATTGCAGGGCCGAAGGGCCTGCCTGCCGACATTGCGACAAAACTCACCGCATCGCTGCAGAAGGTGTACGACTCCAAGGAGTTCAAGGATTTCATGAGCAACCGCGGATTCGGAACGGTGTGGGGCAACGCCGCCGAATTCGCGACCTTCATGGACAAGGGCGACGCCCAGATGGGCGACGCGATGAAGGCCGCCGGTCTCTCCAAAGCCTGATCCGTTTTGGCGGCGAGTGCTGGGCGCGCTCGCCATCATCTCATTTGCGGGGCTCGTTCATGCGTCTTCCCGATCGCGTCACGGGATTGTTTCTTGTTGGCCTTGGCGCTGCCGCCGCCTATGGCGGCTGGCTGCTGCCGCCGGTGCCCGGCCAGCCGGTCGGCCCCAACGTGTTCCCGCTGGTGATCGGGACCGGACTTGCGCTATGCGGGCTGGCGATCGCATTCGGTATCGGCCACACCTTTGAGGAGGAAGAAGAGATCATTCCACTGGAGGGCGGCCACGCCGTGGAGCCGACCGGCAAGCTTTACGGATTGCGCGCCCTGCTTCCCCCCGCCCTGCTGCTGTTCTACGTGGCGGCGGCCGACCGGCTCGGCTTCATCATCACCGCGGCGCTGATTGTGTACGCCACCGCAACCGCGCTTGGCGCGCGGTTAAAACTGTCGCTGCCGCTCGCGGCGCTGGCGCCCATCGGCATCCATCTGATCTTCTCAAAACTGTTGCGCGTGCCGCTGCCGGCCGGGCTGCTGCCGATGCCGTGGTGATCCATGTTCAAAACCCTGATTGAAGCCTTCGCGCTGATCTCGACATGGGAAGTCATCATCGCGATGCTCGCCGCCTCGGTCTACGGCCTGGTGATCGGATCGCTGCCCGGGCTGTCCGCTACCATGGCGACTGCCCTCCTCGTCCCGGTCACGTTCTATCTGTCGCCGATCGCCGCGATCGCCACCATCGTCGCGGCGTCTTCGATGGCGATCTTCTCCGGCGACATTCCCGGCGCCTTGCTGCGTATCCCGGGGACGCCGGCCTCGGCCGCTTACGCCGACGAAGCCTATGCCATGACCCGCAAGGGCGAGGCTGAACTCGCGCTCGGCGCCGGCGTATGGTTCTCCGCGGTCGGCGGCATCGCCGGCACGCTGTCGCTGATGATCCTGGCGCCGCCGCTCGCCGAGATCGCGCTGTCATTCTCGACCTTCGAATATTTCTGGCTCGCCTTCCTCGGCCTGATGTGCGCCACGCTGGTGGCGCGCTCCTCGCCGGTGAAGGCGATTGCCGGGATGTTCATCGGCCTTTTGGTCTCCTGCGTCGGCATCGAAAACCCCGGCGGGGTGCCGCGCTTCACATTTGGGCTGACCGACCTGTTCGGCGGCATCGAGCCGATCCCGGCGCTGGTCGGCGTCTTCGCCGTGGCCCAGGTGATGCGCGCGATGCTGACGCCCGAGCCGCCGCCGATCCCGAAGCGGAAATTCGGAAGCATCATGGCGGGCCAGTGGCGTCTGACAAAACTCTACCACTGGCAGATGACGCGCGGAAACATCATCGGCATCATCATCGGCGTGCTGCCCGGCGCCGGCGCCGACATGGCGGCCTGGGTGAGCTACGCGATGTCGAAGAAATTCTCCAAAACGCCGGAGAAGTTCGGCACCGGCCATGTCGAGGGTCTGGTCGAGGCCGGCGCCAGCAACAACGCCTCGATCGCCTCGGGCTGGGTGCCGTCGCTGCTGTTCGGCATCCCTGGCGACACCATCGCCGCGATCGCGATCGGCGTGCTCTATATGAAAGGCCTCAATCCGGGCCCGACGTTGTTCACCGAGAAGGCGTCGAGCATGTATGCGATCTACCTGATGTTCATCATCGCCAACATTCTGATGATTCCCTTAGGAATCGTGATGATCCGGCTCGCCGCCTATGTGCTGCGCGCGCCGCGCGCGTCGGTGATGCCGGTGATCATGCTGTGCTGCGCGGTAGGTTCCTTCGCGATCGGCAACAACATGTTCGGCGTCGTCACCGTCGCGACCTTCGGCGTCATCGGCTATGTGATGGAGGCGAACGGCTATCCGGTCGCCGCCATGGTGCTCGGCATCGTGATGGGCACCATGGTCGAGCAGGCCTTCGTCACCTCGCTGATCAAATCGGACGGCAGCATCCTGCCGTTCTTCGAGCGGCCGGTCTCGGCCGTCCTCGCCGCCTCTACGATCGCGGCGTTTGCCTGGCCGGCTTTTGTGTGGATCAAGCGCAAGTTTTCACCTCTCCCCGGAGGGGAGAGGTCGAAGCCGGAGCGCAGCGCAGGCTTCGGGTGAGGGGTCTCTCCACGCACTCGAACTTGCGGAGAGGCCCCTCACCCGTCGCGCATCAACGATGCGCGGCGACCTCTCCCCTGCGGGGAGAGGTGAACCGAATGCCGCCTCAAGCCATGCGCGGCATGCGCAGCCATGCTCCATCGCACCCCATTGTCTCGTCGCCCTCCCCAGGCGCATCATGAGACCTTCTCCACCCTAGGAGCGGCTCCCATGCACGACATCGTCATCCGCGGCGGCAGCATCATCGATGGCAGCGGCGCTCCCGCCTTCACCGGCGACGTGGCGATTGCGGGAGGGCGCATCGCTGATGTCGGCGGCAAGCAAGGCCCGGCGCGGCGCGACATCTGTGCCGACGGCCTCCTCGTCACGCCCGGCTGGGTGGACGTGCACACCCATTACGACGGGCAGGCGATGTGGGACCCGCTGCTCGCGCCCTCGTGCTGGCATGGCGTCACCACGGTGATGTTCGGCAATTGCGGCGTCGGCTTCGCGCCGGTGAAGAAGGAGCATCGCGGCGCGCTGATGGACCTGATGGAAGGCGTCGAGGAGATCCCGAATCCCGTGCTGGCCGCCGGCCTCAATTGGGAATGGGAAAGCTTCCCGCAATACATGGATGAACTCGACCGGCGGCCGCGCGCGATCGATGTCGCGGCGCAGATTGCGCATTTGCCGCTGCGCGTCCACGTCATGGGCGAGCGCGCGGTGCGGCGCGAGGCGGCGACGCCGGATGATATCGCGGCGATGCGCGAGCTCACCGTCGAGGCGCTGCGCGCAGGCGCGTTCGGCTTCACCACGTCGCGCACCGATTCCCACAAGACGCCGGATGGCGACCTGGTGCCGTCGCGCGATGCCGACGATCATGAGCTGCTGGGCATCGGCCAGGCCTTGGGCATCACCGGCACCGGCGCGTTCGGCATGAATTCCGACTTCGACGATGAAGACTATGAACTGCGCTGGATGCGCAAGCAGGCCAGGGCCACGGGCCGGCCGGTCTGGTTCCTGCTCACCGACCGCTACACCGACCCCGGACGCTGGCGCCGCCTGATCAAGGCCGTGCACGCGGCGCGCGCCGAAGGTCTTTCGGTCACCGCGCAAATGGCCGGACGGCCGATCGGCGTGATGATGGGCATCGGCACCGCGCTCAATCCGTTCACGGTGCGGCCGACCTACAAGCAGATCGAGGGCCTGCCGATCGAGGAGCAGCGCCGGCGGCTGCGCGACCCGGAGATGCGGCGGGCGATCCTGGCAGAGCGGCCATCGGAGGCGGAAGTCGCCAAGCTCGCGCAGTTCCGCCAGCTCGTCACCACGCGCTTCGACAAGTTCTTCACCATGGGCAACCCGCCCGACTACGAACCCGGCCCGGAGAAGAGCGTCGGCGCCATCGCCGCGCGCGAAAACCGCACGCCGGACGAGGTGGCGTACGACTACATGCTCGAGGACGGCCAGTATCTCTACTTCCCGGTGGTCAACTATGTCACCGGCGATCACGAGCCGATCCGCGAGATGCTCAACGACCCGGCCTGCCTGCTCGGCCTCTCCGACGGCGGCGCGCATTGCACCTCGATCATCGATGCCGGCGTGCCCAGCTACATGCTGACCCATTGGGGCCGCGACCGCAGCCGCGGTCCGAAGCTGCCGCTCGAAATGCTGGTGAAGCGCCAGACCAGCGAGACCGCCGACTTCTTCGGGCTGACCGATCGCGGCCGCCTGGCGCCAGGGCTGCGCGCCGACGTAAACGTGATCGACTTTGACGGCATGCGAATGCAGAAGCCCGAGCTGATCCACGACATGCCCGCGAACGGCCGGCGCTTCGTGCAGCGCGTCACCGGCTACGAGGCGACATTTGTCGCAGGCCAGCCGATCTTCGAGCGCGGCGAGCATACCGGCGCATTGCCGGGCAAGCTGGTGCGTGCACCGCGCAGCGGCGAGGCCTTGTAGAGAAGAACCTCCAGGTCGCTGTGTCTGGAACGATATCTAGTCAGCAGCCGACCTTCCTGGAGGCCTTATCAGCACAATCAACGCGGCTGCGATCTGCATTGCCGCGGCCAGGGCGAACGGTACCACGTAGCTCGTCGAAATGTCCCGAAGCAGGCCGAGGACAGCAGGAGACAGCGCAAAGACGGCTTGATTGACGGCGACCACGAGCGCGACGACCGTACCGACGTCGGGCGCACGAAACTCTTGTTGCGCGATAAGCGGGGGAAGGGAAACAACGTTACCGACGCCAAGACCGAACAGCACGCAACCAACCAGTACAAATGTGGGCGCATCCGAGATGGTCATCAATGCAACGCCGGCGCTTTGGAGGAGAAAGTTCGCGGATGCAGCCAGGCGGCGATCACGGCCTCCGGTCGTCCAGCCCAGCAGGGTGCGGCCCAAAACAGCAGATGCCGTCACCATGCCGACTGCGGCGGCAGCACCGTTCGCGCCGAGCAACGGGGATATTCGGTTCAGCAAGTGCGTCAGCAGTCCGACTTGAGCGAACAGAGCCAACGCGAAGGCCCCTGAAAGCGTCATGAACCGCATGGTCTTGATGATGTCTTTGCGAGAACTACGCGGTGATGGGGTAGCGAGGTGGGGCTTGCTGTCGACAAGCCGTCCGTCGGGCGTGAGACCCAGTCCTTTCGGATCACGGCGCAGGTAAAAAATCGAAAGAGGTATGATGACCACCGGCATGGCGATACCTAGCGCGACCGCCGCCGGCTCAAGCCCAATCTTGGCGATCAGCAAAATAAGCAAGGGCGGAAACACGATGCCGGCGATGCTTGCGCCGTTGAATGCCAGGCCGATGGCCTTGGGCCGATCTCGGTCGAACCATGGAGCGACCATCGCGTTGATCGCCGCGCCGCTGGTCGCTGCCCAACCGCTCCCCGAGATTGCTGCCGCCACGAGCAGTTGCCACGGCGCAGACGCGGCTGACCAGGCCACGATCCCTGCACCTGCGAGAACCGCGCCGATCATCGTCGTCTGCGCCAACCCGATTGCTCTGTGAGCTTCGGGTAAGTACACAACCAGTGCTGCCCCGATCAGGAAGTGCGCAGTGATCGCGCTGGAGATCATTGCGACCGGCCAGCCCTTGGAGGCGTGCAACGTCAGCAAGAGCACTCCCGGACTATAAAATCCGACGCCCCATCCGAAAACCGCGACTACAAACGCGACCCAAGCGACGGACCAGCCCTGAAAACGCGATTGTCGAAGCTCGGGGATCTGCATAGTCGGGTGTCCTGATCTGACGGCAGGCGACGACTTGCCAACTACGCGCCGCATGCGCGATCAACCCAGCGTTTGCTCGTAGGCCTTCAGATGGGTGTAGGCCGTGCGCAGCCGGGGCACCGGAACTTTTGCGTTGTCAGCGCGCGCAATCAGGTCGCCAATCACATGATCGGCTTCGATCGGTTGGCCCGCCTTGATGTCGCGGAACATCGATGCGGTGAGCGGCGAGCGTTCCGTGGTCAACATCCCTGTCGCACGTTCCAGCGCAGGTGCGCGCGGCGGATAGCCCTCCGCGGTTGCGACCGCGCCGCATTCGTCGAGAATGCCAAGCAGGAAGTCCTTGCCGCCGGGCGCCGCCAGGATCATGCCGATCGGCGCGCGCATCAGGCTGGTCGCGGCCGCGATCGCCGCAAGAAACACCCATTTCTCCCACATGTCCTGCAGGACGGTCTCGCTCGCCGCACCGCCGAAATTGCCGCTTGCGACGACGTCCGCGATGGTGCGAACCCGGTCTGACATTTTGCCGTCGCGCTCGCCGAAACCGAGCGACTGCACCGGGCCGAGCTGCACCACTTCGCGCTTCTCGTTCAGCGTCACCGCAGTCAGGCAGAGCCCTCCGAGCACGCGGCTCGCGGCAAATTTCTTGTCGAGAACGTCCAGATGACGCATGCCGTTGAGCAACGGGATGATCGCGGTCCTCCCGCCTACCGCCGGCGCGAACGAGTTAACCGCGTCGTCGAGGTCGTAAGCCTTGCAGCTTAACAGCACCACGTCGAACTTGTCCTTGATGGTGTCGGCCTGGATGACAGGCGGATTCTTCAGCGTTACGTCGCCGTTCGGGCTTTTGATCACGAGGCCCGCGGCGGCAAGCTCCGCGGCACGGCGCGGCCGCACTAAAAAGGTGATGTCGCGGCCGGCTTGCAGCATCCTGCCGCCGAAATATCCGCCGATGGCCCCCGCACCGACGATCAAAACGCGCATCTCTCAATCCTCTTGTTGTTGGAATGCCATACCGGACTGTCCGGAACCTTGCTCATCCGGCGGCTCCGGTGTTGCTGGACATCTGCATACCAGAAGGGGCACTCTGTGCGCTCGCCGGAATCGGACTCCGTCGCCGGCTATCCTTAAGGGGATTCAATGCTCGATATCGAAGAATGCGAACGGGCACGCCTCACGCGGGATCGCCGCTTCGACGGCCTATTCTTTTCCGGCGTTCGCACGACACGCATCTATTGCCGCCCTGTCTGTCCGGTCCGCCCCGCCAAGGCGGCCAACGTCATGTTCTATCCGTCGGCAGCGGCGGCCGAACTTGCGGGTTTCCGGCCGTGCCTGAGGTGCAGGCCGGAGGCTGCTCCGTTCTCGCCTGCCTGGAAGGGAACACGCACCACTGTCGAGCGTGCGCTCCGGCTCATCGCGGACGGTGCACTTGATGACGGCAGTGTCGAGGCTTTGGCCGATCGTCTCGGCATTGGTTCGAGACATTTATCCCGGCTGTTCCAGATGCACCTCGGTGCAAGCCCGGTCCAGGTCGCTCAGACGACACGCGTACAGCGCGCGAAGCGGTTTTTGGACGAGACCGACCTCACGATGCCGGAGATCGCGCTGCGCGCAGGCTTCGGCAGCCTGCGCCGATTCAATGCGGTGTTCGCTGAGGTTTATCGGCGACCGCCAACCGAGATCAGGCGTGCCCGCAAACCGGGTGTCACGTAGACGTCGGCTTCCCGTTGAAGCGGACAGATCATCGGCCGAGCGCACGCGTCTATTGTTGGCACATAGCGATCGCCCCCTCGCCTGCCGCGCTCCGCCGTTGTAAACCGAGGCATGACCCCGCCGACCAACGCCTCCGTCGACATCGCCGCCCTCGCCAAAGACCTCCGCTCGGGCCACCGCGCGGCGCTGGCGCGGGCGATCACGCTGATCGAGAGCCGGCGCGGCGATCATCAGGCCGCCGCGCGCGATCTGGTACAGGCGCTGCTGCCCGACACCGGCAAGGCGATCCGCGTCGGCATTACCGGCTCGCCAGGCGTCGGTAAATCCACCACCATCGACGCGCTGGGCATGGCGCTGATCGGCCGCGGCGACAAGGTCGCGGTGCTGGCGGTCGACCCATCGTCGGCGCGCACCGGCGGTTCGATCCTCGGCGATAAGACGCGAATGGCGCGGCTCGCCGCTTCCGAGTCCGCCTATATCCGCCCCTCCCCCGCGTCCGGCACGCTCGGCGGCGTCGCCGCGAAAACCCGCGAGGCGATGCTGCTGTGCGAGGCGGCAGGTTTTGACGTGGTCCTGGTGGAAACCGTCGGCATCGGCCAGTCCGAGACCGCGGTATGCGACATGACCGATTTTTTCCTGGCGCTGATGCTGCCTGGCGCCGGCGACGAGTTGCAGGGTATCAAGAAGGGACTGGTCGAGCTCGCCGACATGATCGCGATCAACAAGGCCGACGGCGACAACATCAAGCGCGCCAATCTGGCCGCGGCCGAATATCGCGGCGCGCTGCATATCCTTACCCCCCGTTCGGAGCACTGGCATCCGCCGGTGCTGACCTATTCGGCGCTGACCGGCAAAGGCATCGACGCGCTGTGGCAAAAGATATTGGATCATCGCAATGCGATGAAGGCGTCAGGCGAATTCGAAGCGCGCCGCCGCCAGCAACAGATAAAATGGATGTGGTCGATGCTGGAGCAGCGGATGCTGGCACGGCTGCGCGCCGATCCTTCCATGCGCGCTAAGGTGAAAAAGACCGAAGCCGAGGTAGCCGATGGCCGCGTCACGCCGGCGCTGGCGGCGGAGCAGATCGCGGAGCTGCTGAAGTGAGACACTCCCCATCCGTCATGCCCGGGCTTGTCCCGGGCATCCACGTCTTGCAGCGACGAGAAAGACGTGGATGGCCGGGACAAACCCGGCCATGTCTCCGTATCCTCATCACCGGCTTCGGACCGTTTCCTGGCGCGCCGCATAATCCGACCATGGCGCTGGTGGCACGATTGTTGCGGCTGCGCCGGCCGGCGTTCAGCGAAGTCGAACTGTCGGGCCATATTTTCCCCGTGACCTACAAGGGCGTCGATCGCGAACTGCCGCAGCTTCTGGCAAAACACCGGCCGCACGCGCTGCTGATGTTCGGCCTCGCCACCCGCACGCCTTACTTGCGGATCGAGACACGCGCCCGCAACGCCGTCACCATGCTGTGGCCCGACGCCGATCACACAAGGGTGCGCAAGGGATCGATTGCGGGCGGGGCCAGCGCAAGAACGTTCGGCCCGCACACCGCAAAGCTGCTGCGCGCGGCGCTCGGCACCGGCATCGATGCCCGCGCCTCCCGCGACGCGGGGAGCTACCTCTGCAACTATCTGAGCTGGCGCGCGATCGAAGCGACCTGTGCTGAGGATGGTCCTCGCCTCGCCGCGTTCGTCCATGTGCCGCCGGTCGCGCGCGAGGGCGCCTCCCCGCCCAAGGGCATGATGTGCCGCACCACGCCGGAACAGCTGGTCGATGCCGGCGAGGCGATGCTGCTGGAAATGGTGAAGCTGACGAGGCGGCATTAACCCTACCCCCAACAATCGCAGCTCCGCTGCCTGTCCTTCACCATGCTTGGCCGCAATTCTGCGTTAGGTCTTGGCGATCATTCCCGAGAACCACGTGGACCATGGACGTCAACCGCCGCCATCTGATCGGAGCCTCCGCGGCCGGCGTTGCCGGCGCGCTGGCGATGTCGCCGGATGCCGCGCGCGCGGCGCCGCCGGCCTCGTCGCTGGGGCGCGATGCCACCCAATATGGCGTGCGGCCCGGCAGCCCGGACGACCAGACCCGCGCGCTGCAGCGCGCGATCGACGAGGCCGCCCGCGCGCAGGTGCCGCTCGCCTTGCCGCCGGGAGTATACCGCACCGGCCCGCTGCGGCTTTCCAGCGGCAGCCAGCTGATCGGCGTGCGCAGCGCAACGAAACTCCTGTTCAGCGGCGGCGCTTCGATGCTTCAAAGCGAAGGCGCAAACAGCATCGGCCTTACCAACATCACGCTGGACGGCGCCAGCATCGCGTTGCCGGCGCGGCGCGGCCTGGTGCATTGTCTTGGCGGGCGCGATATCCGCATCGTCGATTGCGAGATCGTGAACAGCGGCGGCAACGGCATCTGGTTCGAGAACGTGTCCGGCGATGTCAGCGGCAACATCCTTTCGAAGATCGCGGTCACGGCGATCACCTCGTTCGACGCGCAGGGCCTGATCGTAGCGCGCAACACCATTTTGGGCACCAACGACAACGGCATCGAGATCCTGCGCAACCTCATCGGCGATGACGGCACTTTGGTGCTCGACAATCGGATCGAGGATATCAAGGCCGGCCCCGGCGGCTCCGGGCAATACGGCAACGCCATCAACGCGTTTCGCGCCGGAAACGTCATCGTGCGCGGCAACCGCATCAAGAATTGCGATTATTCGGCCGTGCGCGGCAATTCGGCCTCCAACATCCAGATATCGGGCAACAGCATCAGCGATGTCCGCGAGGTCGCCCTATATTCCGAATTCTCGTTCGAGGGCGCGGTGATCGCCAACAACACCGTCGATGGCGCAGCCCTCGGCGTCTCCGTGTGCAATTTCAACGAGGGCGGCCGCATCGCGGTGGTGCAGGGCAACATCATCCGCAACCTCAAGCCGAAGCGGCCGATCGGCACCGCGCCCGACGACGACGCCGGCATCGGCATCTATGTCGAAGCCGACTCTTCGGTGACCGGCAACCTGGTCGAGAACGCACCGTCTTTCGGCATCATCGCCGGCTGGGGCAAATATCTGCGCGACGTCGCCATCACCGGCAACGTCATTCGCAATGCCTTTGTCGGCATCGGCGTGTCGGTGGCGCCGGGCGCGGGCAGCGCGCTGGTCAACAACAACATGATTTCAGGAGCGCCGCGCGGCGCCGTGGTCGGGCTCGATCACGCCAGGCCGGTGACGCCGGACCTTGCCACTGAGGGCGCGCAGCGTTTTGCGCAGGTGGTGGTGGGAACCAATGCGGTGCGCCGGTAAAGCGTAGACGGATGGAGCTCGCAATCCCGGGGGTGAGTGATCGCCGAACAGCCCCGGATTTACGCTGCGCTCGGGCTACAGCGCGTTCTTCAGCAGCGGATAGCGCTCCTGCATCGCCGAGATATCCAGCGCCTGCTGCCAGTTGTCATCGATCGCCGGCGCCGGCGTGACATCCTGCGCAACCGTCTGTGCCGGAACGGCGGCTTGCAACACGCTTTCTGAAATCTCCGCGCCGATCCGCGGCGCGATCGGTGCTGCGGCGATCGGCGGCATAACGCGAACCTCGGCGCGCCGTGGCGGCGGCGGGACATAATAACCCGACAGCGGATTGCGCCGCGGCGTCAGCGGTTTCGGACTGTTCAGCCGTGAGATGTCGATCGCGGAATTATCCAGCGAGCCCTCGCGGGTTGCGAGGCTCCGCCAGGTCTCGACGGCGTTTTTCGCCTCCTGGATATTTTCCAGGAACGACAATTCGCTGTGATAGCGGCGCCAGCGCCCGCTCTCGAACAGTTCGGTGAGATGCTCGAGCCGCTGCTCGGCCAGCGTGCACCAGCGATCCAGGATTTCCTGGCCGCGCGCGGCGTCCACTCGTTGTGCCATGAAAAAGTCCGCAAGGAGGAAAACGGACGCAGACGCAACGAATCACCCCAGCCCGATCGATAGTCTGTGGAAAACTTTTATTTTGTCCAGCGACAGCACGAATGACGGCGCGGCTTTCGACAGAAAGCGCTTCAGGTGTGGCCTTTTCCTCTCAATCCACAGTCAAGCCGCGGCAGGACATGGCGGGGATGCGGGCCGCTCGTCATTGCGAGGAGCCCTTGCGACGAAGCAATCCAGTCCTTCCGCGCGCGCGGCTTCTGGATTGCTTCGCTTCGCTCGCAATGACGTATGCCCAAAACGAGAAGACCCGCCCGGGGGGACAACCGGGCGGGTCAAGCTATATAAGCGCTGGGGTGGATGGGCGCTCGCGCCGTATACAGCCTCGTCGGGGAGGGATAACCGCTCCCACCTGGATTAGTCGCGGCCGGCGGCAGAACGTTCAAAAACGCGGGCAAAATTTTTTCGACTTTTTGGCAGCGGTTTTTCGCGGCGAAAATCTATTTTTCGGCCGGCTTTTCCGGCGCCATCGCGGCCGTGGCTGGAGCCAAATCCCGAGTTGCAGGAAGGGCTTGCGGCTCCGCTACCTTCACGGCGGGCGGCTCGTCCGCAGCTGTGGCGACGGGCAGCGCGCCATCCAATACCGCCGTGACCGCACCGAAGGCATCCGCCTCGCCGGCGCCGAACAGATCGTCGCGGCCGGGAAGGCCAAGGTCGCGTGCGGTCCTGGTCAGGATCGCGCGGGCCTCGGCAGGCGCCAGCCGCGGATTGCGCTCCATCATCAGCGCTGCGAGGCCGCTGACATAGGCCGCCGAGAAGGAAGTGCCCGATGTCATCTGGTACTTGCCGCCGGGCGCAGGCAGGAAAATATCGACGCCAGGCGCCGCCAGGGCGATATGGCTGCCGCGGTTGGACGCCGGGAACAGCCGGTCATGCGCGTCCGTGGCGCTGACCGCGATCACATTGGGATTGGCTGCCGGATAAAGCGGCGGCGATTTCGGGCCGGCATTGCCGGAGGCCGCGACCAGCACCATCCCCCTGGTTGCCGCAGCCGCAATGCCGCGCTCGACCAGCGGATCCTTCGGCCCGGCAAAACTCATATTGACGATCTGCGCGCCATGCGAAGCTGCGAAGTCGAGGCTTTTGAGGATCACGAACGAGGTGCTTTCGGCGCCGTTCGCCGCCGCGCCGAACGCGCGGATCGCAAGGATGCGCGCCTTCGGCGCGCTGCCCAGCAGCCGCGCGTGCGATACGATCGCGCCGGCAATGCCGGTGCCGTGGACGTGCGGACCTTCCTTGGCGCCCAGCGCGTCAAAACTCTCGGCGATGGCATCCTTGAGTTCCGGGTGGGTGACATCGATGCCGGAATCGATCACGGCAACGGTGACGTTGCTGCCGCGGGACAGCGCATGCGCCTCCGGCAACCGAAGTTTTGCCAGCGCGTATTGCGCGGGATCGCCCTCGCTCGGCACGGACTTCTGGTCCTGCAGCACATAACGGAAGTTCATCTGCACCGAGCGCACGCTGGCATCAGCGGCAAGTTCGCTCCGCACATTCTCGACGGACCGCCGATCGGTGATACGGAACAGGCTCACCGCGCTGTCGATGAACGGCAATTCCTGCGAAGCGACACGCGAAAGGCGGTGACGCCGGGCCAGATCGTCGGCCTGCGCGGTGTCGACTTCCGCGATGATCTGGTCGGTGATGTAACGCAGATTGGCCGCCGCCTGTGCCGCGCCGCGGCGCGGTGCGCCGGCATTCTGGCTGCGCGGCGGCGGGCCCTTGGAGCCGCTGCTGTCGCCGAGATCGACGGACGAGACCGGCTTGTCGCTGCATTCGCCGCTCGAGTCGCGATAGGCGTAGGTGCAGGCCGGATAGAGGTTCGGCGAATAGCGCACATAGGGCAGCGTCGGCACCACCACCGCGACGCGCGGCGTGCTCACCGGCGTCACCGTCGGCGTGATGGTCGGCGTGATGCGCGGGGTCACGATCGGCGTCACATTCGGCGTGACGCGTCCCGCCACCGACGTGGGGGTCACCGTCGTCGTCCTGGCGGCGGTTGTGCTGATATTGGTGGTCGTCCGTCCGACGGCAGTCGTGCTGACGTTGGAGGTCGTCCGGCCGACGGCCGTCGTGCTGACACTGGTGGTCGTGCGGCCGACGGCAGTCGTGCTGACACTGGTGGTCGTGCGGCCGACGGCAGTCGTGCTGACGTTGGTGGTCGTCCGGCCGGCCGCCGTATTTGCGATATTGGTAGTCGCGATATTGCTACCGCCTGTAATGTTTCCCGTCGTCGTCGCGACATTGGCGCCTCGCCCGGCGATAGTCGCGGTGTTGGCGGTTGTCCTGCCGGCGGCGTTCGGGTTGATGCGCGCGGTGATGTTGGGAGTTCGCGAGCTGCTGATATTGAGATTAGGCGTGCGCATCATGCTTTGCGCATCGGCCGCCCCTGGCGAGATCAATGCAACGGCCGCGCCCATCAGCGCTGCCGCGCCGCACCTTGCGATCCGGTGATTGGCCTCAACTTCCTTCAACCGGCATCTCCCGACCGACATCGCGACCTCAACGGAAATCACTGCGCGGGCGCCGCCAGATTGATGATCTTTTCATTCTGCAGCCGGGTCATCAGACCGGCGATTTCCTGCTTCGACATCGGCTTGTCGCCGAACTGCACGCGGAACATGCCGCCCGCGGTGCTATTGATGATCGTCGCCTGGTTGGCGTCGAGAAACGTCGCGATATCGGACACCCGGGCATCCGGCGCGAACCTGACAAAGGCTTGCGGACCACTTTCCTGTCTCGGCCCGGACAGCGAGGCGGTCTGAAACGATCCACCCTGCTGCTTCGCCAAAATTGCGCCGATCACGCCGGCCTGCAGCAGCAGCGCCAGCGCGCCCAGCACCGCCGAATACGCCACCGCGCGCGGCGACAGGCCGGCAAAGAATTCCGCGATCCGCGCGGAGATGTTGAGCGAACCCGACGGCTTGCGCGCAGGCTCCGCGTCGATCGCCGCGAACAGCTTTTGCATCGCGCGCGCCGATGGCGCGCCGAGGCTCTCGTTGAGCGCAATGGTTTCGGCGTATTCTTCCCTGATCACCGCATACTGCTTTGCCAGCTCCTGATCGCGGGCAAGCGCGTCCTCGACGCGGCGGGCATCGCGCGCACTGAGCGTGCCGGCGGCATGCCAAGGCAGCAGCGCCTCGATATCGCCGGGCTCCTGCTGCAGGATTTTCTTGTTCATTGCCATCATGGCCAGCCTCGTTCCACGCCGGCTGCCTTGAGCAGATCGGCCAGTTTCTTGCGCGCATAAAACAAGCGCGTCTTGACGGTGTTCTCCGGAATCCCGACGATTTCGGCTACCTCTTCCACGGACTTCTCGTGGTAGTAGACGAGATCGACGATCTCCCGGTGCTCGGAGGAAAGCGACGTCAGGCACTTTCGCAAAACCTCGCTGGTATCTTTTTTCTGGACCGTCACTTCCGGATCGTCGGAGCTGTCCTCGATCGCGTTGGCGGCCTCGTCGTCCAGTTCAGCATCCTTCCTGCGACGCATCGCGGAAAGGGCCTTGAATCGTGTGATTGCCAGCAGCCAGGTGGAAACGGCAGATCGGCCTTCGAATTTGCCGGCCTGACGCCACACGTCGAGGAAGACCTCGCTGATAAGGTCTTCAGCGACCTGTTCGTTCCGCACGAGCCGCAGCCCGAAACGAAACACCCTGACATGGTGCCGTCCGTACAGCACCTGCATGGCGAGCCGGTCGCCTTGGGCGATCCGAGCGATCAGGACATCGTCCGAAGCCGCTTGTGTCGCACTCAATGGCCGTCTCGCAAGGTTGGTCGGGTTGGCATGCCAGCAGGTTCGACTAGTAAGGCAAAAATCTTCTCAAACTAACGGTATTTGCCTGCAATCTCCGTGATAGTCCGCGCATAGGGACTGGCATGAGCCCAAAACGGGACAGCACCGACCGCGGTTGAAAGTTTAAAGGTATCATAGTACAGAACGCCGTTCAAAATCACGCCCCTTGCTCGCCAAGGCTTGAGTGCAGAAATTTCCCTGCACAACTTACCCGCGCAGAGACGACCCACAGGATTCGCTGGCCAGGGTCACCTTACCCGAACATGCCGAATTTCCATTGCAAAACAAGGCCACCAGCGCCGCTCCGGCGCTGAAAACCGTGGTCAAAGATACCAAACCTAAAGGCTTTGCTCCCTAAAGTTCGAGGTCGAGTTCAGGCCACGGCGAGACCATGCGAACTGCCGCCTCCTCTTTCCCGAATCCGGTTGCCGGCACGCTGGACGGCGCGGATCGCCTGCCGACGCCAAAAGTGCTGGCGCGCCGCGCCAAGCAACGGCGCCAGATGCTGGGAATCATCGGCGTCAGCTATGTCATCGATGCCGCAATCCTGCTGCTTTACGCGCAGGCCGGGACCATCCCGGCAACCATCGGCCCAGCATTCGGGATCTGCGGCCTTGGCACGGTCGCCTGCTTCATTGCGCTGTCGGAAGCGGGCGTCAATGACCGCTTCAAGGATCATTACTTTGTCGTACCGCAGTCGATGGTCAGTCTGGCGATCATGCTGGCCTTCGCCTATCTCGTGCCGGAAGTCGGCATCCTGTTTATCTGCGCGCTGTTCGTGGTGTTCTCCTTCAGCGCGTTGCGCTCGACGCCCCGCAAGACGGCGATCGCCTGGACCGCGATGGCTTTCGGCCTCGCGGCGCTGTACCTGCTCACCGACAAGCCGATTTCGATGCCGCACCAGACGCATCTGGAACGCTTCGTCACCATGCTGGCGTTCGTGCTGACCATCGGGCGCTGCATGTTCCTCGGCATCTTCGCAAGCTCGCTGCGGGAATCGCTGTACAAGCGCGGCGTCCAGTTGAAGGAAGCCTACAGGCGCATCGAGGAACTGGCCGAACTGGACGAGCTGACCGGATCGTTCAACCGGCGCTGCATCATGCGGATGCTGGAGGACGAGATCGCGCGCGCGCACCGCAGCAAGACACCGTTCTCGGTGGCGCTGATCGATCTCGACTGGTTCAAGCGCATCAACGACGCCTACGGGCACCCGACCGGCGATGAAGTGCTGCGGACCTTCGCCATCACGGTATTCGCCAATATCCGCAGCATCGACCGCTTCGGCCGCTACGGCGGCGAGGAATTTCTGCTGATCCTTCCCGACACGCCGCACGACGTCGCCTGCCGCATTCTCGACCGCCAGCGCGAGATCATCGCAGAACTGGACTGGAGTGCGTTTTCGCCGGGCATGCGCGTGACGATTTCGGCGGGCGTTGCCACGCTGGCCCCGAATGAAGCTCCCGACGCCCTCCTCGCGCGCGCCGACTGCGCGCTCTACACGGCCAAGGCGCGGGGGCGCAACCGCATCGCCAGCGCCTGATCCGTTTCATTTTTTTGCTGAGGCGAAGAAACGCTTGAATTCTCCAGGACAGAGTCATGATGTCGAAACCCGCACACGCTTCCACAGAACTGCTCGACGAACTGCAGACCACGCTGGCGCACGGCACCGTCGCGCGCCGGGTCGAGACGCTGCGCCGCGTCACCGACCTGTTTCTCAGCGGCGCGGTTGATTATTCGGACGAGCAGATCGCTTTATTCGACGACGTATTTCATTGCCTGATGCGGCACATCGAAGCCTCCGCCAAGGCGCTGCTGGCGAGCCGCCTCGCGCCCATCGGCACCGCGCCGCCCATGACCATCCGCACGCTGGCGTTCGACGACCTGATCGAGGTCGCAGCCCCGGTGCTGTCGCAGTCGGAACGGCTCGACGACGACGCGCTGATCGAGACCGCGCGCAGCAAGAGCCAGGCGCATCTGATGGCGATCTCGACGCGAAAAACCTTGAGCGGCGCGGTGACCGACGTGCTGATCCTGCGCGGCGACGACGACGTGGTGCAGAACACCGTCAACAATCCCGGCGCGGAATTCACCGAGCGCGGTTTCGGCCGGCTGGTGGCGCGCGCCGAGGGCGACGACAACCTCGCGACCTGCATCGGCTTGCGGCCTTCGATCCCGCGGCATCATTATTTGAAGCTGATCGCCAAGGCCTCGGCCACGGTGCGGGCCCGGCTCGAGGCCGCCAATCCGCCTTTGGCGGGCGAGGTCACCGCCGCGGTACGGGAAGCGACGCGGCGCGCGCGCTCCGCGCCATCGGCGATTACGCGGGAAACCGTGATCGCTCACGCGCTGGTCAAATCATTGTATGAAGACGGCCGGCTCGACGAGCACCAGGTGGCGGCCTTTGCCGTGGCCGGCAAATTCGACGAAACCAATGCGGCGATTGCGGCGCTCGCCAATGTGCCGATCCTGGTAGCCGAGACCATGATGGTGGAATCGCATTTCGAGGGCGTGCTGATCCTGGCCAAGGTGTCGGGGATGTCGTGGCCCACGGTGAAAGCCATCATCAACATGCGCGACGACCTGTCCGGCATGGACCGCGCCAATCTCGAAGCCGCCCGCCAGACCTACGAGCGGCTGCGTACCTCGACCGCCCAGCAGGTGCTGCGCTTCCACCGCATGCAGCAGACCGCGGCGCCGGCGGCGTAGGCTGCTCCGCTTGTGTCCCGGGCGCGATGCAGCGCGTCGCCCTTGCGAAGCGCTGCATCGCAGACCCGACCCCGGTTTGTTCGAGCAGCAAGCAAGCGGGACCCCGGATCTGCAGCGCACCGCTTCGCAAGGCTAGGCGCTGCGCTGCGTCCGGGGAACAAACCCTTGATGGCGTTAGCGAAAAAAATTTTTCGCATTGCTTATCCCCGGGTCCGAAACCTCGCTTATCCTGCGCGTGTCCTGTTCGATGAGGGAGCGCTTTCCGGAAAGCGATCCCTTCAACGGACAGAGCGAGAGCTGGCCGGACCGGGGCGCCCCGGAACGGCCGACAGGCCAGTGGCCAAGGTGGAGCGCCGGGAGGCGCAGCGCCTTGCCGAAGGGCGCGCGCGGCTGGCGTTATCAGCTGCGCGAGGTGGGTACGTTACTCCCGCCTCCAAGGGTGCCTCGCAAGCACTCTGGCGCCTCCCGCCGCTCCACCCCCTCGCGCAGTTTCGCGAGGGACTGGCAAACCTCGGACGCACCAGCGCCGCGAGAATGCGGAAACGTGGCTGTTTGAAATTTGAATCGGAAATATCCGCGCTCGTTTCCCGGGCGCGATGCAGCACGCAGCACTTGCGAAGTGTTGCTTCGCTGAACCGGGATCGTCACGAACACCGCGCTATGTACGGCCCCGGCTCTGCAGCGCACCGCTCCGCAAAGAGCCATAGCGCGTGGAAGACGCGCGTAAACGCGCTTATGGCGCTGCGCGGCGTCCGGGGAACGGAGATACTTCGCGGAGACGACATCGAGTCTAGAACCGCAACACCTTCGATCCCACGAGCGCGCCGATGGCGGTCACCAGCGCGGCGGCGAGGGTGTACCAGGTCGCGACGAACAGCGGCGAATCGTCGGTGCAGTGCGAGGCGTACAGCGTCGCCGCCAGTCCCGCCGCCACCAGCCCGGCGAATGCGCCGGCGAGTGCGGGCCGCGTCGGCGCGCCGTGGCGCATGGCAAACAGCGCGCCGGCCAACAGCGGCAGCGACAGCAGCGGAATCGCGCTGATGCAGACCAGGGAGTTCGATCCGACCAGCCGGGTCATCATCGGCAGCCGCTGCGGCATCATCATCTCGCCGCCGATTCCGAGCGCGACAAAACCCGCCGGAACGGCCATCAGCCACTTCCAGCGCTTGAGCTTTGCTCCGGGGCGCGACAAATGCAGGCCGATGGCGATCGCGGAGATCGAAAGCCCAAGCGTCACCAGAAACTTCAGGTCGAAGAACGGATTCTGCATCGCTGTGCGAACGTCGGGCCGCACCCCGTAGCACGCCAGAAAGATCGCGAGCGAAAACGGCACGGCGCCGAGCAGCGAAACGGCCAGCGTCGCGCCGACGGAGCGTTCGCGATGCGCGTTGTCGGCGGCCAGCGTCTCGATCAGGCGATCGGTATCCATTCTCACTGGTCCCGCAGTTTGGCGGTGAGGCTTGCAAGTCCGCGATGCAGCGCCACCCGCACCGCGCCCTCGCTCATCGACAGTTTTGCGGCCGTCGCCTTGATCGAGGCGCTGTCTACCGCGATCGACTGCAGCACATCGCGCTGCCGCGCGGGCAGCGCTTTAAGATGCGCGGCGACTTCCCGTGCCGGCACGGTTTCCCCGGGCGCCTCGCTCGGGATCGTCTCGGCGAAATCGTCGATGTTGACGAACACGCGGCGGCCGCGGCGTCGCAGCGCATCGATCAGCTTGTTGCGCGCAATCGCGAACAGCCACGGCGCGAACGGCGCCTTGGCGTCCCAGGTGTGCCGCTTTAGATGCACCGCCAACAAAATATCCTGCACGATGTCCTCGGCTTGATCGACTGGTTGCCCTGCCCGCGCCAGCCCGCGCCGCGCCGTCGCGCGCAACACCGGCGCGACGGCGCTGAGCAGGCGCCGATACGCCGCGCTGTCGCCGGAAATGGCCGACCGCATCAGGCCGGTCCACTCGTCCTCACGCTCGCGCAAGTCGCGCTCCCACCATGCAATTCGGCCGATTTTTCAAATTGTTACTTCGCAGATTGCGCAATCACGAAATCGTGAACAAGGCGTCCGCCTCGCCGTTGCAAACCCGGCGACGACGAATCCTGCCAACGACAGGCCTCATAACATCGATCGAGTTCCGCCGACACAGTAGCCGATGGCATTGCAATGTATGTTCGCGAGGCCCTGCCCCGTTTTCGCCTCGTTGGCCCGAAGATTCCCTTTTTCTGCCCCGCTGTGGACACGCCGCGCGTTCTCTTTGCCGCCGGGTCTGACAATGGGGAGATTGTCACATGAACGTCAAAGCCAGCGGGCGCTCGGCATTGATCATCGCTGCAGGGTTTTGGGTATGTTTGTCAGGACCGCTGCATGCAACTCAGGATGCCGACGGCGGCGACGCAGTATATGAAGCGCAAACTGCGGCAGAACCACCTATGGCACTGAACAAGTTCGCCAAGAAATCCCGGCACTGGAAACACGTGTCGTCGCAGCGCAAATCGGTGAAGGTCGTCTCGCGGAATTCCATCGAACGAGCGAGGACTTCGGAAAACAGGATTTCGCAGAAAACGAAAATGCGGGAGGCGGATGCTGCGGTGCTTGATGATGGCGGTGCGCGTTCGCTTTCGCCCTTTATCGCCAATGCCAACGCACAACTGGCGTCCGCTGATGGTTCCGCCGACAGTGCGGCGGCGCTGTCATCCGAGGCCCGCAACCGGCTGCAGGTCATGGCGGCCAATCAGTCCGACTCGCAAGCCCAGCCGCCCTCGGAGAATACCGAACTCGTCGCCGCCGATGAGTTGAACGACGTCGATCGCGCGCTGAGCGAGAACGGCAACGACGACAAGGACAAGGCGCCCGCGGCGGCCCTGGCGATGGCGGTAGCGCAAGCGCCTGCACAGACGCAAACGGCGGCTGTCAGCACCGACGATTCCACCTGGGGCCAGACCTCGACGATCGGAAAAATCTTCATCGCCTTCGGCGGCCTGCTCACGCTGGCGTCGGCGGCGCGGATGTTCATGGCGTAGCGTCATTGCGAGCGAAGCGAAGCAATTCAGCGTAGCTCAGGCAGACTGGATTGCTTCGTCGCTGACGCTCCTCGCAATGACGGTGGTTGGAGGTTGCGCTCCAATACTTCTACTTGAAGCCCATCCTGGCAACGGGCACATTGCCCTGCGAAAACCAGCGCAGGGCACGGTCCATGGCTACATTCGAGCACATCATCGTCGAGAGCAAGGCCGCGGTCGGCATCGTCACGCTTAACCGTCCCAAATTGCTGAACGCGTTGTCGTTCGGCGTATTCCGCGAGATCGCCTCCGCGATCGACGATCTTGAAGCCGACGACAAGATCGGCTGCATCCTGCTCGCCGGCAGCGAAAAGGCGTTCGCCGCCGGCGCCGACATCAAGGAGATGCAGCCGAAAACCTTCATTGACATGTTTTCCAGCGATTTCACCGCAATCGGCGGCGACCGCGTCGCGCGCTGCCGCAAGCCGACTATCGCCGCCGTCTCCGGCTACGCACTGGGCGGCGGCTGCGAACTGGCGATGATGTGCGACATCATCATCTGCAGCGACACCGCGAAGTTCGGCCAGCCGGAAATTACGCTCGGCACCATCCCGGGGATCGGCGGCACCCAGCGTCTGACGCGCGCCATCGGCAAGTCCAAGGCGATGGATCTGTGCCTCACCGGCCGCATGATGGATGCGGCGGAGGCGGAACGCTCGGGTCTTGTCAGCCGCGTGGTGCCGGCGGACAAATTGATGGAGGAGGCGCTGGCGATGGCCGAGAAAATCGCCTCGATGTCGCAGCCCGCGGCCGCGATGGCCAAGAGCGCCATCAACCGCGCCTTCGAAACCCCACTAGCCGAGGGGCTGAATGTCGAGCGCGATCTGTTCCACGCGACGTTCGCGCTGGAAGATCGTTCGGAAGGCATGGCGGCGTTCGTCGCGAAGCGCAAGCCGGTGAACAAGAACCGCTAAGGTTTGCAGTCCGAGGGTGCTTGCCCTCGCGCTCCAGGTTCCAGCGGATAGGGACTTCAGGCAACACCCCCGGGCGAAGCGCACGAAACAACGGGGATTTTGGGCCGGATGGTTTGCCTGCGGGGCCGACGCCCTCTAAACAGGGAAACGGGCCGTCGGCGGGGGCGGATGGCTTAGGGTCTGTTGCGGGATCAGATGGTTGGGCGTGCCGGTAGCGTTGGCCACGTGGGAAGGCGCGTGCTTCGATCGGGCATTGGCGTTGCCGTAGCCATCTGCCTCGGTTTTGCGGCCGTTCCAGTAAAGGCCGAAGGTCTCCTCGAAGCCCTGGCCAAGGCCTATCAGTCCAATCCGCAACTCAATGCCGAACGGGCGCGGCAGCGCGCTACCGACGAGAACGTGCCGCAGGCGCTGGCGGGCTACCGGCCCCAGATCGTCGCCAGCCTGAGCGCCGGGCTGCAGTCGGTCCGCGATCTCTTGCCCAACAACACCATCCAGACCGCCACCTTGAAACCCTGGACCATCGGGATCACGGTGACGCAGACATTGTTCAACGGGTTCAAGACCGCCAACAGCGTGCGCGTGGCGGAATTCCAGGTGCGGTCCGGCCGCGAAGCCCTGCGCAACGTCGGACAGGGGGTGCTGCTCGACGCCGTTACCGCCTATACCAACGTGCTGGCCAATCAGTCGCTGGTCGAAGCGCAGCGCGCCAACGTTACGTTCCTGCGCGAAACCCTCGGCATCGTGCAGAAGCGCCTCAACGCCGGCGACGTGACGCCGACCGACACCGCGCAGGCCGAGGCGCGGCTGAACCGCGGGCTCGCCGATCTCAATTCCGCCGAAGTCAATCTGGCCATCAGCCAGGCGACCTACGCGCAGGTGATCGGCAATCCGCCGGTGCGGTTGAGCCCGGCCGAGCCGGTCGACCGCTACCTGCCGCGCAGCCGGGACGAGGCCACCGGGCTGGCCTTCAAGAGCCACCCCGCCGTGCTAGCCGCCGGCTTCGACGTCGATGTCGCGACTGCGTCAATTAGCGTGGCCGAAAGCAGCCTTCTTCCGACGATCACGTTGCAGGGCAACGCCAGCAAGAGCCGCGAGTCCGATCCGACGCTCGGCACCTTCGCCACCGATCAGGCCTCGGTGATCGGCCAGATGACCGCGCCGATCTATGATGGCGGCACCGCCGCTTCGCAGACCCGGCAGGCCAAGGAAGTCGCCGCGCAGAGCCGGCTGGTGCTCGACCAGGTCCGCAACCAGGCGCGCACCGCCGCCACCGGCGCATGGGTCGCGCATGAAGGCGCCAAGATCGCGGTAAACGCCTCGGAATCCGAGGTCCGCGCCGCCGGCGTAGCGCTGCAGGGTGTGCAGAAAGAGGCGCAGGGCGGCCAGCGCACCACCATCGATGTGCTGAACTCGCAGCAGGAATTGACTTCGGCCAAGGCGCGGCTGATCGGCGCCCAGCGCGACCGCGTGATCGCGTCCTACACTTTGCTCAGCGCGATCGGAAAACTGGACGTGAAGACATTGGGCCTGCATACCCCGGATTATCTGCCGGAGGTGCACTATCACCAGGTGCGGGACGCCTGGCACGGCCTGCGTACGCCGTCGGGGCAGTAATCTTCCGGTGATGAAGCTCCGCCGCATTCACATCACGGGAGCTTCCGGCGCGGGAGTCACCACGCTGGGCCGCGCTTTGGCTGACGCCCTCGCCATCCCGCATCACGACACCGACGATTATTTCTGGCAGCCGACCAACCCGCCATATCAGCACAACCGCGCGAAAGCCGATCGGCTACGGCTGATGCAGGAGATGTTTCTGGGCCGCGCGGAGTGGGTGCTGAGCGGATCGCTGGACGGCTGGGGCGATCCGCTCATTGCGCATTTTGATCTGGTCGTGTTCCTGCACACGGCTCACGCCATTCGCCTGAAACGCCTGCGCGCCCGCGAGGCGATGCGCTTCGGCGGCGACGCGGTCGCGCCCGGCGGCTGGCGGCATCAGGAGATGGAAGATTTTATTGAATGGGCTTCGCGATACGACGACGGGGGTCTCGACATTCGTAGTTTCCAAAAACATCAGGCGTGGCTTGAGGCGCTGCCCTGCCCCGTGCTGCGCCTCGACGGCGCGCGGCCGCTGCCCGATCTGGTCGGGAAAGTTGTTGCGGCTATGTAGCATCGCGTTTGCGCACTCTGAGGCCTTTCGCTTTCAGGCCTGCAACTATCGCATCGCCATGTGATTGATCCTGGCCTTCCACTAGAAGCTCCACATCGGCGAGATTGACCGAAAGGGCGTTGAAGAAGCGCTGATGCTGTACCTCGACGATATTGCCGCCCAGCCGGGCGACCGAGTCAGTCAGATGGGCAAGCGCGCCGGGCCTGTCAGGAACCTCGACCGTGAGGTGAATCAGTCGTCCGTCGCGGATCAGGCCGCGCATCAGTACATTGGAAAGCGTGCGGGTATCGATATTGCCGCCCGAGAGAATCAGCCCGACTTTGCGGCCTGCAAAGCGTTCCGGCATGGCAAGAAGCGCCGCAAGTGCTGCGGCCCCGGCACCCTCCGCCACCGTCTTCTCGATTTCGATCAGCAGAATGACAGCGCGTTCGATAAGCCGTTCGGGGACGGTCACGACATCGACGCCGCGTGCGCGCAGAATAGAGATCGCCAACGCTCCGACCTCGCTCACGGCAATTCCTTCCGCAATCGTCGCGCCGCCGACGGATGGCAGGCGCCCGGCAAGGATTTGTGCCGCGGCCGAATAGGATTCCACCTCGACTCCGATGACTTCGGTTGACGAGCGCTGTCCGGCCGCGGCGAGCACGCTGCCCGCCGCAAGTCCCGCTCCGCCGACCGGCACGACGATGCATTGCAGATCGGGCTCGTCCTCAAGCATTTCGAGAACGACCGTGCCCTGACCGGCGATGACAGCCGGATCGTCATAGGGGTGTACGAACACGAGATTTTCACGCGCGGCAAGCGCATGCGCATAAGCGGCGGCGTCGGCCAGCGTTTCGCCTTCGAGCAGGACGCGGGCCGCGTGGTGTCGGGTCCGCGACACCTTCACAAAAGGCGTGGATGTCGGCATGATTATCGTTGCCGCGATGCCAAGACGTCTGGCGTGATAAGCGACACCTTGCGCGTGATTGCCGGCGGACATCGCGATGACGCCGCGCTTTGCTTCGTCCTGCGACAGCATCAACAGCCTGTTGGCGGCGCCACGCTCCTTGAACGACGCGGTGAATTGCAGATTTTCAAGCTTGATCCATACCTCGGCCCCGGTGATGGCCGACAATGTCTGCGAATGCACCGTCGGCGTCCGCACGACCGCGTCGGCAATCCGGCGCGCGGCGGCGCGGATTTCCGCGAAGGCGATCGGCGGCTTCTGATCCATCCTTTCCTCCGATTTCAGGCTGCCTCTCGGCCCGTCGCCTCAAACGGCGTCCGCCAGAATAAACGCCCGCTCGCGCGACTTGATGATGCCGACTACCGTGTCATTGACCGGTGTCGGCACCCCGAGCGGTCTGCCGAGTCGCGGGATCGAGCCGTTGATGGCGTCGACCTCGCAGCGCCGGCCGGCGTTGTAGTCCAGCAGCATCGAGGGCCGCGCGCCGGGGATTTTGCTGCCGAGCTTGCGGATATGTTCGACGGGATCGCCGACATCAAGCTTCACGCCCGATGCCTTGGCGACCGCGATCGCTTCCTCGGCGCAGCCCCGCGCCACACCCCAGGCATCGTTATCCTCGAGGATTTCCCCCACGGTCAGGCCGGTGGTGCAGGACGTTCCGGAAAACGCCACGTTCATGATCAGCTTTTCCCACACCATCTGCTTCACGTCGTCGAACAGCGCGACCTTGAAGCCGGCGGATTCCCAGATCTTTGCCGAGGCCTGCAGCAGCTGCTTCGGCAGACCTGCGTAGGCGCCGAAGCGGATCATCTCCATGCCGTTGTGATGGACATGGCCGGGCGCGCGGACCGAGGCGCCGAAGCCGCCCACGACACCGATGGCGACGCGATCGGCGCCGACAATGGGGGCGGCGATCTCCGGCGAGCCGAGTCCGTTCTGGATGGTCTGCACGATGGTGCCGGGCCCCAGCAGCGGCGTACAGGAATTCGCCGCGGCCTCCACGTCGAACGCCTTGGTGGCGATGATGACGAGATCGCACGGACCGATCCCCTTGGTGGTGGTCAAGGCACGGATCGGCACGGTGCGGTCGCCGCTGGCGCCCTCGCAGCGAAGGCCCTTGGTCGCCATCGCCTCGGCATGGTCCGGCCAAAGCGTCACCGCATGAACCTCATGGCCGGCGTCCACCATCAGCGCGGCATAGACCGACCCCATCGCGCCGCAGCCGACGACTGCGATCTTGGCCATTCTGCTCCTCCTTTTTGTTTTCGTCATCCTGAGGTGCTCGCCGCGTAGCGGCGAGCCTCGAAGGATCAGCCCCAAACTGTGCGTTTCCATCCTTCGAGACGCCGCGCAAGCGCGCGGCTCCTCAGGATGACGGCCGTTGTTTTATCTCGCCCGCCGCGAAAAATACGAGATCAGCACCGGCAGCGTAATCAGGATGACCAGCGGCGCCAGCATCATGCCGGTGACGACGACGACCGCCAGCGGTTTTTGCACCTGGGAGCCGATCCCCTCCGACAGTGCCGCCGGCAACAGCCCGACGCCGGCGACTACGCAGGTCATCAAAACCGGCCGCAACTGCAACTCACCGGTCCGGATCACCGCCCTCGCCCGGTCGTAACCTTCCTCGATCAGCTGATTGAACTGCGACAGGATGATGATGCCGTCCATCACCGCGATGCCGAACAGCGCGATGAATCCGATCGCCGCCGATACGCTGAACGGAATTCCCGAGATCAATAGCCCAAGCACGCCGCCAAAGATCGCCATCGGGATCACGCTCATGGCAAGCAAGGTGTCGACCATCGAGCCGAAATTGAACCACAGCAGCACCGCGATCAGCGCGAGGCTAATCGGGACCACGATCGACAGCCGCCTGATGGCGTCCTGCAGATTGCCGAATTCGCCGACCCATTCGATCCGCGATCCCGGCGGCAGCCGTACTTGCGCTGCGACCTTGTCCTGCGCTTCCCGGATCGCGCTGCCGAGGTCGCGTTCGCGCACCGAGAACTTGATCGGCAGATAGCGCTCCTGCTGCTCGCGATAGATATAGGCCGCGCCCGACACCAGCTGGATCGAAGCCAACTCGCTCAAGGGAATCTGGGTGATCGTGCCATTGGGACCGGGCGCGCCGACGCGCAGGTTCTGGATCGCCTCGGCGCTGCGGCGATATTCCGGCGCCAGCCGCACGATGATCGGGAAATGCCGGTCGCTTCCCGGCTCGTAGAGATCGCCGGCGCTGTCGCCGCCGATGGCCACGCGGATGGTGGCGTTGATATCGCCCGGCGACAGCCCGTAGCGCGCGGCGCGCGCACGGTCGATATCGATCTGGATGGTAGGCTGGCCGAGCGAAATGAATACCGACAGATCGGCGACGCCCTGCACGGTTGATAGAACCGACTTGATCTTGTTGGCGGTGTCAGTGAGCGCTTGTAGATCGCTGCCGTAAAGCTTGATCGAATTCTCGCCCTTCACACCGGAGACGGCCTCGGCGACGTTGTCCTGCAGATACTGCGAGAAGTTGAATTCGACGCCGGGAAACTTGTGCTGCAGCTGCGCAAGCAACTGCGAGGTCAGTTCGTCCTTGTCATGGGTGCCCGGCCAGTCGCCGACCGGTTTCAGCGGCGCGAAGAATTCGGCGTTAAACAGTCCGGCGGCGTCGGTGCCGTCGTCGGGGCGGCCGTGCTGCGACACCACCGATTCCACCTCGGGGCGGCTGCGGATGATCTTGCGTATCTCGTTGACATAGGCGTTGCCCTCCTGCAGCGAGATGGTCGGCGGCAAGGTCGCGCGAATCCACAAATTGCCTTCCTCGAGCTTGGGCAGGAATTCGAGGCCCAGCAGCCGGGTGAAGAGGATAGTCAGCACCACAAGGCCCAGGGCGGCCCCCATCACGATCTTTCTATTGCCGACCGCCCAGGCCAGCACCGGCGTGTAGATGCGATGCAGGAACGCCATGATCCGGGTTTCGGTTTCCTCCAAATGCGACGGCAGGATCAGCGCGCTGAGCGCGGGCGTCACCGTGAAGGTCGCCAGCAGGCCGCCTGCCAGCGCATAGGCATAGGTCCGCGCCATCGGTCCGAAAATGTTGCCTTCGACGCCGCTCAAGGTGAACAGCGGAATGAATGCCGCAACGATGATGGTGGCGGCAAAGAAGATCGAGCGTGCCACGTCGGCCGCCGCCGAGAGGATGGCATGGCTCTTCATGCCCATCGCGGTTTCTCGGGAGATGTGACTCTGCTCGGCCTCCGACAAGGCGGTGGTTTGCGACAGCCGCCGGAAGATCGCCTCCACCATGATCACGGTGGCGTCCACGATCAACCCGAAATCGATCGCGCCGACCGACAGCAGATTGGCGGATTCGCCTCGCAGCACCAGGATGATGACCGCGAAAAACAGCGCGAACGGAATGGTGGCGCCGACGATCAGCGCGCTTCTGAGGTCGCCGAGGAAGATCCATTGCAGCAGCACGATCAGCAGGATGCCGACCACCATGTTGTGCAGCACCGTATGGGTGGTGATGTCGATCAGGTCCTTGCGGTCATAGATGCGCTCGATTTTGACCCCCGGCGGCAGGATGCTGGAATTGTTGATCGAGGCGACAAGCTGTTCGACGCGGGCAATAGTCGGCGAACTCTGCTCGCCGCGCCGCATCAGCACGATGCCCTGCACGATGTCGTCGTCCTGATCGATGCCGGCGATGCCGAGCCGCGGTTTCTCGCCGACCGTGACGGTTGCGACATCCTTGACCAGCACCGGATTGCCGCCGCTCTGCGACACCATGGTGTTGGCAAGATCGTCGATGGAGCGGATCAGGCCGACGCCGCGCACCACGGCGGATTGCGCGCCGATATTGACGGTATTGCCGCCGACATTGATGTTGGAATTGCCGACGGCCTGCAGCAGCTGCGGCAGCGTCAGTGCGTTGGCGATCAGCTTGTTGAAGTCGACCTGCAGCTCATAGGTCTTGGTCCTGCCGCCCCAGCCGGTGACGTCGATCACCCCGGGCACGGCGCGGAAGCGGCGCTGCAGCACCCAGTCCTGCAACGTCTTCAAGTCCAGCACGCTGTAGTTAGGCGGCCCTACGAGGCGATAACGATAGATTTCGCCGATCGGACTGAGCGGCGAAATCCCCGGCTGCACGTTACCCGGAAGCGGCGCCATCTGCGCCAGCCGGTTCAGCACTTGCTGCAGCGCCTCGTCATAGGTGTAATCGAACGAGAATTGCAATTTGACGTCGGACAGGCCGTACAGCGATATGGTGCGGATCGTGCGCACGTTTTTGATGCCGGCGAGCTGCGTTTCGATCGGGATGGTGATGTACCGTTCGATTTCTTCCGACGATAAGCCCGGGCTCTGCGTCACGATATCGACCATCGGCGCGGTCGGATCGGGATAGGCCTCGATATTGAGCTGCTTGAACGCGATCAGACCGCCGACCAGCACGGCGACAAATAAACCCACCATCAGGTAGCGACGGTGGACGGCGAGGGCGACGAGGCGATCCATTCAGCTCGGAGCTTTCAATGAGGCTGCAGCACTTTAGCTGCCGGATGCCGCGCGGTCGATGAACAGGCTGCCTTTCGTGACGACCTTTTCGCCAGGCCGCAGATTGCCGGTTACTTCGACGAGATTGCCGTTGCTAAGCCCGGTGTTGATGTGGCGAAGCTCGATCGACTTGTCGTCACGCGCAACCCAGAGCCGCACCTGATCGCCCTCGTAGATCAGAGCCTGCTTCGGCACCGCTACCGCAAAATGATCGCTGGGCGAATAGATCGTGACATTGGCGAACATTTCAGGTTTGAGCAAACCATCCTTGTTGTCGATGGTGGCACGGACCAGAAGCCTTCGGGTCGAAGGGTCGATCGCCGCCGAAACATAGTCGATACGCGCCTTCAGCGGCTTGCCTGGCAGGGCCAGCACATTGAAGGAAATATCCTGACCGACCGAAACAACGGCAGCGTCGGTTTCACGGACGAATGCCGTAAGCCAGACCGTGGAAAGATCGCCGATCACGAACACCGGATCGCTGGCGGCGGCGCTGATGTACTGCCCGGGACCGATCTTGCGCTGCACCACCGTGCCGGCGATCGGCGAAAAGATGGTTGTTTCGGGATTGATGCGGCCCTTCTGCCGGAACGTGGCGACATCGTCATCGGTAAGACCGAGAATGCGCAGCTTGTTGCGCGCGGCCTCCAACGCCGTCTCCGCGGAACGCTGATCGTTCTGCGCCTGAATCAGCGTCGCCTGTGCCTGCTGGAAATCCTTGAGCGGGACCGCCTTGCCCTCGAACAGATCCTTGGCGCGCTTCTCCTGGATTTGGGCAAGGTCGAGCGCCGATTTCGCCTTGTTCAGCCCGGTCATGGCGGCGATATAGTCGTTCTGCGCCTGTACATTGTCGGCGGCTTCGATGATGAAAAGCGCCTGCCCTTGCGTGACCTGATCCCCGGGCCGCGCCAGCAGCTTGGTGACCCGGCCGGCATAGGGCGAGAACACCGGCGTCGAGCGATCCTCATCCACTGCGATCTTGCCTTCGGTGACGTGCTCGGCCCGGAACGCCTTTTCGGTCACCGGGTCAATGGTCAGGCTGGCCCATTCGGATGGCGTTGGGACGTAGCGCTGCTGGCCCTTGCGGGACTGGCTGGACACCTCGGAATTGCCACGAGTTGCCTTGCCGAAGTGCAAAAGCCCATAAGCGGCAAACACGCCGAGCGCCAACAGGGCAGCGCCAACGGCCAGCCGTCGGCGGCTAAGAACCTGAAGTCGCTTGGTAAATTGCGTCGGCATGGGGCCTTGACTGAAGCGTGGATGGTTCCGCGGCGATTTGCCTCATCACTGTGCTAATAGTGCCCAATTGTTGTTTGAAACAATCTAAAAACGCCAGTAGCGCTAGCGATTTAAGTTAAAATTTTGAGAGACGATCAATCGCGCGCCGGCCATTCCGGCGGGTGACTGCCGAGCGGCATCGCCGGACGCGCCCACAAGGCCGGGGTTTTCGACAGCATTGCCGAATGGCGCACCGACCGCAGCGGACCGAAGCCGGAAGGGATTTCCTCGATAAAAGGCGTCACGGATTCGCCCTTTAGATCCTCGGTTCTAAAACCGTCGGCGACACGGCCGAGATTCCAAAGCCAGTACCCGGTCCGCGCCAGCGATACCCGGACGTGCCAGCTGCCGCCTTCACTCGCCTGGCGGGCCTTCGCCATCAACGCCCCGAACGCCATCATGTAGCCGGTGCCATGATCGAGCATTTGCGCCGGCAATTCTTTTGGACCATCAACGCCGGCGGCCTGGCCTTCCGCGTGATTGAAGCCGGTCGCGGTCTGCACCAGCGAATCGAAGCCCCGCCGTCCCGCCCAGGGACTTGAAGACGGTCCGGCATGGCCATAGGCCGACAGCGATACATAGACAATGCCGGGACTGATCTTCGCAGCGTCTTCCGGCGAGAAGCCGAGCGCTGCGATGGATGTCGGACGGTACCCTTGCGAGAAAATATCAGCCTCTGCCAACAGATCGCGCAGCACGTCTCTTCCCGGCCCGGTCTTGAGATCGACAAAGCTGGTCAGCTTGCCGCGGCCGGTATCGATGGTGAGCCAGGGGATCGCCGGCAGGTTTGGGCTTGAAATCAGCATTACGTCGGCGCCGTGTACCGCCAGCGTGCGACCGGCGACCGGCCCGGCGATCACCCGGGACAGATCCAGCACGCGCAGGCCCGTCAGCGGGCGATCGCCCTTGGGCCACGGTTTTGGCGCGGCGTCGCCGATTTTTTCGATTCTGACCAGCGGCAGTTCGGCCAATGCTTTTGCGTGCGGCAACGCCAGCCATTCCTCACGCGAACGCATCAGCGCAACCACGCAACCGCCGGCGTAAGCCGCGGTTTCGAACGCCTCGCCGTCCCACTGCATGAGCGCTGCCTGCACGTCATCGCGCTCGGGCTTGCAGTTCAGGACCTTGCAAACGGCATCCTTGTGATGCCTGAAATTGGTGTGCAGCCGCACAAAGCGCCCATCGCCGGTCTTGTAGATGCCGGCGATGGCATCCCATCCCGGGCCTGGCGGCTTGCCGTCGACACGCAGATAGCGCTCGGAGCGGCATTCGACGACGGCATGGCGCATATCGACTGCGACGTCCTGCGATTGTCCGCTGCGTAGCTGCCAGATATTTGCCGCCGCCATTGCCGCCGCGGCGATGCTGACTTGCGCCGCGGCGGCGACGCGAAAGGACGACGGCAGCTGGGGCTCATCGCCGGTCAGCGTGACCCGGTCGAGCGCGGAAGCGTCGCCGCCGGCAGAGCTCCACAGATCAGTAAGGATTTCGCGGGGAGTTTGCATGAGGTTCAGCTCCATCATGCCCGGGCTTTTCCCGGGCATCCACGTCTTCTTTCTCGCGCATAGAAACAAGACATGGATGGCCGGGACAAGCCGGAGCATGACGAATTCAACACTTTGGCATTAGCACCCTCAATGAAAATCCCTCGATGGCGGCAGGATCCGGACATTGCGCGGGTGGCGGATTTTCTGCGCCGGATTGTCCGGATGTTCGCGGCGATCATCGTTGAGCGGCTCAATCAGCGCCGGGCCGGCAGGCACCGCATGCCGCCGGCCAAGCGCATCGTCGGCGAGATGCACCAGATCGGAGGAACGGTCGAACAACCGCTCGGCCACCAGATGCACCACCTTTTCCGGGCTGCTTTGAATAATGCCTTCGACCAGCACCAGCCGCGCGCCCATCACCTCTTTCCGAAAATGCTCCATCACCTTCGGCCACACCACGATATTGGCGATGCCGGTTTCGTCCTCCAGCGTCATGAACACCACGCCCTTTGCGCTGCCCGGCCGCTGCCGCACCAGCACCACGCCGGCGCAGCGAACCCGCAGCTTGTCGTGGGCGTGCGAAACCTCGGCACAGCTCACCACGCGTTCTGAAGCAAACATCGCGCGCAAAAATTCCATCGGATGGCCTTTCAGCGACAGCCGGATGGTCTGATAGTCGGCTACCACCTGCTCCGGCAGCGGCATCAGAGGCAATGGCCGCGCGTCCTCATCAGGCTGCTCGCGCGCGGCGGCGATTTCAAACAGCGGCAGCGGCACGTCATCCGGCAGCCGCCGCACCGCCCACAATGCTGCGCGGCGATCGAGGCCGATGGAACGAAACGCATCGGCGTCTGCCAGCAGGATCAACGCGCGCTTCGGCAAGCCCGTATCGCGGGCGAAATCCTCCAGCGAGGTGAAGCGACGGCGCACACGCGCGGAGACGATGCGCTCTCCCCAGTCTTCCGGCTTCGGTTTTTTGATTTCCAGCCTTTTGTTGTTTTCTGTTCTCAGAAATTCCTCATCCGGATCGGCCCATTTGAATCCGTCGATCTGGCGAAAGCCGAGGCGAACGGCGTGATAATCTCCGCAGCGTTCTTCCAGTGTGTTCTGCGAGAAACTGAATGACACGTCGATCTCGCGCACCTCAACGCCATTCTTGCGGGCATCGCCGACGATCTGTGCCGGCGCGTAAAAGCCCATCGGCTGCGAGTTCAAGAGTCCGCAACAGAATGCGTCGGGGTGAAAATGCTTCAGCCATGACGACACGTAAACCAGTTGCGCAAAACTCGCGGCATGGCTCTCGGGGAAGCCGTAGCTGCCGAATCCCTTGATTTGCTCGAAACAGTTTTGTGCAAACGCAGGATCGTAGCCGCGCCCGATCATGTTGTTGACCATCTTGGATTCGAATTTACCGATGGTGCCGACATTGCGGAACGTCGCCATCGCACGACGCAGACCGTTGGCTTCCTCGGAGGTGAATTTCGCAGCCTCGATGGCGATGCGCATCGCCTGTTCCTGGAACAGCGGTACGCCTAGAGTTTTGTGCAGGACTTTGCGCAGCTCGTCCTTGTCGCCATGCGCAGGGGACGGCGACGGATACTCGACCTTTTCAATCCCGTTTCGCCGCCGCAGATAAGGATGCACCATGTCGCCCTGGATCGGCCCCGGGCGCACGATGGCGACTTCGATGACGAGGTCATAAAATACTCGCGGTCGAAGTCGCGGCAGCATGTTCATCTGAGCGCGGCTCTCGACCTGGAATACGCCGAGCGATTCGCCTCTGCACAGCATGTCGTAGACCGGCTTCTCGTCTTGAGGAATCGTCGCAAGCTCGTACTGCTTGCCTTTATGCCGCCCGACCAGGTCGAAACATTTGCGGATGCAGGTCAGCATGCCCAGCGCCAGCACATCGACCTTCATCATCCTTAGCGCGTCGACGTCGTCCTTGTCCCATTCGATGAAGGTGCGATCATCCATCGCGGCGTTGCCGATCGGCACATAGGTATCGAGCCGGTCCTGGGTCAGCACATAGCCGCCGACATGCTGCGACAGATGACGGGGGAAATCGATCAGCTCGCTGGCGAGCTTGACGGCGAGTTCGACCATGGGATTTCGCGGATCGAGCCCGGCCTGCTTGACCTGCATCTCGTTGAGACCCTTGCCCCAGCTCCCCCATACCGTATCGGCGAGCGCCGCGGTCACGTCTTCCGTGAGTCCCAAGGCCTTGCCGCCATCGCGAATGGCGCTACGCGGCCGGTAATGAATAACGGTGGCAATGATAGCGGCGCGATGGCGCCCATAGCGGCGATAGACATACTGCATCACCTGTTCGCGGCGCGAGTGCTCGAAATCGACGTCGATGTCGGGCGGCTCCAGCCGCTCCCTGGAAATGAAGCGCTCGAACAGAAGGTCGACCTTGGTGGGGTCGACGGAGGTGACGCCGAGCACATAGCACACCGCTGAATTCGCCGCCGATCCTCGTCCCTGGCAGAGGATTTTTTCCTCACGCGCATAGTGGACGATATCGTTTACGGTAAGAAAATAATGCGCGTATTTCAGTTTCCGGATCAGGCGCAGCTCCTTGTGCAGAATCTTTTTGGTTTTGGGTGCGATCCGGCTCGGAAATTTTTTGTGTGCCCCCGCCCAGGTCAGATCTTCCAGATGCCGCTGCGCAGTCTTGCCGGGCGGTACCGGTTCGTCAGGGTATTGATACTTGAGTTGATCAAGCGAGAACGTGATGCGATCGGCAAACCGCATGGTTTCCGCGATCGCTTCCGGAACATCACGAAACAACCGTGCCATCTCATGTGCAGGCTTCAGATGACGTTCGGCATTGGCTTCAAGCTTTTTGCCGATAAGCTCAATGGTCGTTTTCTCGCGGATGCAGGTCAGAACGTCCTGCAAGGGTCGGCGCACGGGATGGTGATACAGTGGCTCATTGGTCGCCAGCAGCGGAATGCGGACTGTCGCGGCAATACGCTGCAACCGGGCGAGACGGCGCCTGTCATCGCCGCGGTATGGCAGACTGGCCGCGAGCCAGACGCCTTCCGCGCGGCTGTGCCGCAGTTGATCGAGAATTTTCAGCGCTTTTGCCGCCTCAAAGCGATGCCGCAGCATGAAAACCAGGAGCTGCCCTTCGGCGAATTCCGAAAGGTCATCCAGTCTTAAATGACATTCGCCTTTCTCCGCCGCGCGCTTGCCGCGTGTCAGCAGCTGGCAGAGCCGGCCATAGGCGGCGCGGTCGCGCGGATAGACCAGAACGTCCGGCGTGTCGTCATTGAATACGAGCCGCGAACCGATCAGCAATTTCGGTTTGTATATGACCTTGGGATTTTCCAACTCCTTGTAAGCTCTCACCACGCCGGCCAGCGTGTTGTGGTCGGCAATGCCGATAACAGGCAGGCGCAATTCGCTGGCCTGATGCACATACTCTTGCGGGTGCGATCCGCCGCGCAGGAACGAAAAATTCGTAGTGATACCGATTTCGGCATAAGACGTGTTCATGCGAACAGCCCGTGCATGAACCAGTTTGGTTGGATGACCCTGTCTTCCTGCTGCTCGATCTCGCGGTCATAAAGCCCGTCGCGATATAGCCAGAACCGCGAACCTTCCTCGTCCTCGACGCGGAAATAATCCCGTGTCAGCATGGCACCCCGCGGGCGCCACCACTCCATCGCGATGCGCTCGGGGCCTTCCACATGCACAACCTTGTGTGTGGCACGGCGCCATTGAAAGCGCGCCGGCGGCCCATCCGGCACTTGCGCGATGACCTTGATGACTTCCGGCCGCTCGAACAACCGCAGCGGCCGCAGCGGTGGCTCTCCTTCGGCGCGATCGGGCCAGGCCGCAACCGCAGCGGCCGCAAGATGGTGCTGCGCCAGCGCGGCCAAACCAGCGCGTTCCGGAATGTGGGTGTCCTGCGGCAAATGCACGACCACGCGGCGGCCGCCGATGCGCGCGGCGATACGGTCGATCAGCGCGGCCAGTTCATCATTGTCATGCACATTGGCGTCGAGATCGCGCTGCTGTTGCACCACGATTTCGGTACGGCTGGCGGACAGGCGAACCAGATCGAAGCCGAAACCGGGATCAAGGGGATCGCTCAATGCATCGAGCCGCTCGCGGAACAGCCGGTCGATCGTGGCAACCCTGGTGACGGGCTGTCCGGTATCCACCGCAATGGCGCGCACCGCGCCGTCAGTGCGAAAGAAACTGGCCTCCAGCCGCCGCGCGCCCTTGCCCTGTTTTTCCATCGCCGCGACCAGCATCTGCGCCAGCCTGGATAATATCGTCGTTATCACCGCATCGGTGGCGACAGGTTCGGCGAAGCGTTTCTCCACGATGTAATCCGGCAGCGGCTTGCGCGGGCTGATCGGCGCATCGCCCTCGCCCAGCGCCTGCTCCAGCAGGTACGTAAAGTCCGCGCCGAATCTTGCAGTGATCTCATGGCGCGCGCGGGTAGCAACATCGCCGATGGTTTTCAGTCCGGCGCGGCGCAAACCGCGGGTGATCGCATCGTCCGCGCCGAGCGCGGAGACCGGCAGCGGTTTTACGCTATCTGCCTCTTCGCCATCGGGAATAATGCGGCCATGAACGTAACGATTCATGGTGCGCGCACAGATAGAGGTGCCGGCAATCGCCGCGCTGAGGGCAAAGCCCTGCCGCGCCAGCGCATCACATAGCATCCGCATCAGTGCTGCCTCGCCGCCGAACAGATGCGCGCAGCCGGTGATGTCGAGGAACAGGCCATGCCGGAAATCCAGCGCGACCAGCGGCGTGAAGCGGTCGCACCAGTCGGCGATGGCGTTCAGCGCCTGCGCATCCGCGGCCTCATCGGCGTCGAACACCTGTATGTCAGGACAGACCGCGCGGGCATTGGCCAGCGGCAGGCCGACTTCAAGGCCGAGGCGGGCCGCGGCATCGTCCAGTGCGGAAATCTGCAGCGCGTTGTTTTGTTTGGCGACGACGATACTGGGTCGGTCGCTAACCCACTCTCCGCTGTTGCGCAAAAGCTGGCGCTTGATGCGGTCGGTCGGCAGGCGCGGCAGCCACAGGCTGAGGATGCGCCGGCGTTTCACGGAAAAGGCACTCATCACATTTCCATTCCATGATCCAATGCCCGTTCGGGCCATGACGATTTCGAATCAGTTTTGTATCGAGCATGGGCGCGCCCCATGCTTCGTGTCGCGGCGGCGAATGCGCCGCGCGCACGATCCATCGCGTCTCCGCCGTGGAGGGCATTGGCACTGCGGCCAGGCGCAGCAGCAGACCGGTAACCCCGGACATCCGCGCCGCCAATGTCAGCTTGCGGCTGGCGACGAGATCGAACTGCCGAGCCTCGCCCCAGATTTCCATCACGACCGCGCCGAGCGCATCGCAGGCCAGCGCGTCGGCGCAGATCCGCAGCGCGGTCTCCACGTCGGGCGCGCGCACCGTCACCACGAGGCGCGGATCGAGGCCGAGTTCGCCCCACCCGTTCATCGACAGCACGCCGGATTCGATTTCCGTAAAATCCTGCCGTACCCACAGCAGCGGCCGCCGCGCGCTGACGCGCCGCCCCAGGCCAGCGATAAATCCCGTCGCCGCGGCGCTCTGCCGTCCTTCGGCGAACACCTCATGCACCGCGCCGAGCACAAGGCCGCCTTGCAGCGCCGCATCCGCCCCGGCATGGCCGAGCGGCACCCGGTTCGACAAGGGGGCGTCGTGGGCTTCGATGCGCTCGATGTTGTCGCGCAACGTCGCAAGCGTGCGCGTGCGTGCGCCGGTCATGCGCCGCTCCTTAAGAGATAGCTGCCGCCACTGTTTTTAGTGAACTCGCGGCTGGCTCATTTGTTCATGGTATGTTCTAATATAAAGCTAAGACGGAGCGCAGAGTCAATCGGGATCGCAGGCCTCTCATTACCGAAAGCAATCCAGAGCCCTGAAGAACGACCGGATTGCCTTCTCGAAAGGGCTCTCCAACGGCGAATAATTAAATGGAATCAAAAGGATTCAGAGCATGAACCTGCAGCGCAAGCTGGAAATCCTGGCGGACGCCGCCAAATATGACGCTTCCTGCGCTTCCAGCGGCACCGAGCGGCGGGATTCCCGCGACGGCAAGGGGCTGGGTTCGACCGCGCCCGGCATGGGCATCTGCCACTCCTACGCGCCGGACGGCCGCTGCATCTCGCTGCTGAAAATCCTGCTGACCAACGCCTGCAACTACGACTGTCTGTATTGCGTCAACCGCGCTACCTCGAATGTGCCGCGGGCGCGCTTCACCGTCGACGAAGTGGTGCAGCTGACGCTCGATTTCTATCGCCGCAATTACATCGAGGGACTGTTTCTCTCCTCCGGCATCATCCGCAGCGCCGACTACACCATGGAGCAGGTGGTGGGCGTGGCGCGCAAGCTTCGGGAACAGCATCACTTCCGCGGCTACATCCATCTCAAAACCATTCCGGAAGCCGACGACGTTCTGATCACCGAAGCCGGCAAATACGCCGATCGCCTCAGCATCAACATCGAGCTACCCGAGCAGGAAAGCCTCGCGAAACTCGCGCCGGAAAAGGACGTGCGCGCGATCAGGCGCACCATGGGCCGGCTGCGGCTCAAGCTCGAGGAGGCAAAAGAAAATACAAAGAGCAAGAACGCGCCGCGCTTTGCGCCGGCAGGGCAAAGCACCCAGATGATCGTCGGCGCAGACAGCGCCAGCGACCGGACCATTCTGAACACCAGCGCCAATCTCTACGGCTCCTACAATCTCAAGCGGGTGTATTATTCCGCGTTCAGCCCGATCCCCGACGCCAGCCGTGCGCTGCCGCCAAGCGCCCCGCCGCTGGTACGGGAGCACCGACTTTATCAGGCCGACTGGCTGATGCGCTTCTATGGCTTCGAGGCGAGCGAAATCGTCGAGAAGGCGGAAGGCATGCTGCCTCTCGAAATCGATCCGAAACTGGCGTGGGCGCTGCGCCACCCTGATCGTTTCCCGCTCGACGTCAACCGCGCCAGCCGCGAGGAGTTGCTGCGGGTACCGGGATTCGGCGTCAAGGCGGTCGACCGTATCATCGCGACGCGGCGCGTGACATCGATCCGCGTCAGCGATCTCGCCAGGCTGCATATCCCGCGCAACAAGGCACTGCCATTTATTGTTCTGTCCGACCATCGGCCGTCGCCGCATTTGCTCGACAGCGCGCGATTGGCGGAGCGGTTCAGGCCGAAAGCAACGCAGTTGGGATTTGGGTTTGAGTGACGCAGCAAAACACTCAACCGTGGGGCAAGAAACGGATTGTAGAAGGTGATGCATTTCATCTCATTGAATAGCGAAACCGATTTCGAGGGCTGGCGTAAGGCGGCCCGCGCGCTGGCCCTGAACAACGTGGCGCCGGCCGACGTGACGTGGACGGTGGCGGGCAACGAGCCTGAGTTATTCGAACCCCCGGCCGCAGCACCGCTTGAGACGCCGCACGGCAGCTTCAACGTACCCGCCAAATTCGTCGAACTGGCGAAGACCGCGATCCTGCATCGCGATAGCAAGCGCTTTGCCCTCCTGTACCGCCTGCTGTGGCGGCTGCGGGGCAACCATGATCTGCTGGATATCGCCATAGATCCGGACGTCGCGCAGGTCGCGGCAATGGCCAAGGCCGTGCGCCGCGATGAGCACAAGATGCACGCCTTCGTCCGCTTCCGCGAGGTCGGGCGCGAGCGCGAGTCGCATTTCATTGCCTGGTTCGAGCCGGAGCATCACATCGTCGAATTGGCGGCGCCGTTCTTTGCAAGGCGTTTTGCGGATATGGCCTGGTCGATCCTTACCCCCGACCTTTGCGCGCATTGGGACGGTCACGCCGTATCCTTCACGCCGGGTGTCAGCAAGGCGGACGCGCCTTCGGAAGACCGGCTGGAGGAAACCTGGCGGCGTTACTATGCCAGCATCTTCAACCCTGCCCGGCTCAAGGTGAAAGCCATGCAGGCCGAGATGCCGAAGAAATATTGGCGGAACCTACCGGAGGCCTCGTTGATTAAGCCTTTGATCGCCGAAGCGGGACGCACGACCGGCGAGATGATCGCCCACGGCGCAACCGAACCGCACAAGTCGCAGAAACGACCCGAGCCCATGAGACGCAAGCATCCAGCAGCGGATAACGGCATCGAGGCCCTGCGCGAGCAAGCCGCCGGCTGCCGCGCCTGTCATCTGTGGAAAGATGCGACCCAGACCGTGTTCGGCGAAGGCCCGCAGCATGCCCGGGTGATGCTGGTCGGCGAGCAGCCCGGCGACAAGGAAGACCTCGCCGGAAAACCGTTCGTAGGGCCGGCGGGCCAGATGCTCGATCGCGCGCTGCAGGAGGCCGGCGTCGACCGCGACAAGGTTTACGTCACCAACGCGGTAAAGCATTTCAAATTCGTTCCGCGCGGAAAAATCCGCCTGCATCAGAAGCCGAACACGCTGGAGATCAAGGCATGCCGGCAGTGGTACGAGCGCGAACTCAATTCGATCAAGCCCGATCTGGTGGTGGCGATGGGCGCCACTGCGGCGCAGAGCGTGTTCGGCAAGATCACGGCGATTAACAAGAACCGTGGGCGGCTGATCGATCTTCAGGACGGCACCAAGGCGCTCGTAACCGTGCATCCGTCGTACCTGCTGCGGCTGCCGGATCAGGACGCCAAGGCGCGGGAATATGAGCGCTTCGTCGATGATCTGAAGATTGTCGCGGCGCAGATGAAAAAGGCGGCTAAGGCCGCATAACTCCCGTACCCGGGACGCTTCTCGGTACCCCCTCATTTTGTACACTGCGCGCCCTAGCTGCCGGCAACCCTACGTGCTTGGATACGCGGGACTGCTGCGGCACGGTCGCAAAAAAGCGGACGTCCAGCAGCCGGTCAGGATGCAATTCTGGATCGAGATTCATGTCGGCGAGTGCCTCACCGACCGACAACAATAACCGTATTGAAGGAGAATGAGCTCATGCCGGGTCCGCTCGCAGGCATACGCGTTCTGGATTTTACGGCGGTCGTGTCGGGGCCCTTCGCGACCATGTTTCTCGCCGACCAGGGCGCCGATGTGCTCAAGATCGAACCGATCGGCGGTGACAGCGTGCGGCGGAGCGGCGCCCCCCTCGACGCCGCCGGCGAATTCTCCGCACTGTTCATTTCGTCGAACCGCGGCAAGCGCTCGCTTTCGATCGATATCAAGAGCGACATCGGCCGCGAGGTGCTGGCCAAACTGCTCGCGCGGGCCGACGTGGTAGTGCAGAATTTCCGTCCCGGCGCCATGGAGCGGCTTGGACTCGGCCCGGAGCAATTGCGGGCGCGCAATCCGCGCCTGATTTATGTCTCCATCAGCGGCGTCGGCGACACCGGGCCCTACGTCAAAAAACGGGTCTACGATCCGATCATTCAGGGCCTATCGGGCTTTGCCGATATCCAGTCGCAGGCCGTCACCAACCGCCCGCAGATGATCCGGACCATTGTCGCCGACAAGACCACGTCGATTTTCACGGCGCAGGCCGTATCGGCTGCGCTGTATGCCCGCGAAAAGACCGGGCAAGGCGATCACATCCAGGTCGCGATGCTGGATGTGATGCTGTCGTATCTGTGGCCGGAGGGTATGGCACAATATACCCTGGTCGGAGCCGAGCCGGTGGATGCCGGTCCCAGCGATCGACCGGACCTCGTATTCAAGACCAGCGACGGCTACATCACGGCGGGGACCCTGTCGGATTCCGAATGGCAGGGTTTCTGCAGGGCGACGGGCGATCCCGAACTGGCAAACGACGCGCGGTTTGCAACGCCCCGTTCACGCACGGTGAATGCGACCGCGCGCATCCACAAGATGGGCGAGTATATTGCGCAGCGTTCGACGGCGGAATGGCTGCAGCGGCTCGATGCCAATGACGTCCCTTGCGCGCCGATCCTGCGGCGCGGCGAAATCGTCGGCAACGAGCAGGTCGTCGCGCGAAAACTGATCGCCGAGTTCGATCAGCCCGGCGTCGGGCGCGTGCGGCAGCCGAAACCGGCCGCGCGCTTTGCGCGAAGCGAAGCGGAAATCGGCGGCCCCGCTCCGCGCGTCGGCGAGCATTCGCGCGAGGTCCTTGCCGATCTCGGTTACAGCCCCGGCGATATCGATCGGATGATTGCCGACAATGTGGTGAGAAGTGCGGCCCCGGAGGGAGATGCAAGTGTCGCCATCAAATGAGGTCGCATTGCTGGTCGGCGCCGGAGACGCAATCGGCGCGGCGGTCGCCCGCCGTTTTGCAAGGGGTGGCTACAAGGTCTGCATTGCAAGGCGGGACGCAGCGAAATCTGCGGCTCTGATCGACGAGTTGCGCGCGAAGGGATTCGAGGTTCATGCATTCAGCGTGGATGCCCGGCAGGAAGTTGAGGTCAAGAACCTGTTCGCGACCGTCGAAGAAACCGTCGGCCCGGTCGCGATCTGCCTCTTCAACGCAGGCTCCAACGTCAGAAAACCGCTGCTGGAGACCACCGCAACGCTGTTTTTTAAGGCTTGGGAGCTGGCCTGCTTCGCCGGCTTTCTGGTCGGCCGCGAGGCCGCGCATTACATGCTCAAGCGCGGCCGCGGCACCATCCTGTTCACCGGCGCGACCGCGAGCGTCCGTGGCGGCGCCTGCTTTTCGGCATTTTCATCGGCGAAATTCGGTTTGCGCGCGCTGGCGCAGGCGACGGCGCGGGAGCTGGGGCCGAAAAACATCCATGTCGTGCATCTGTTGATCGATGCGGGCGTCGACAGCGCGGCGATCCATGCGCGAATGAAGGCCGCCAGCGGCATCGAGGTGAAGGACATCCCGCCTGACAGCCTGACCAAAACGGAGTCGATCGCCGAAGCATACTGGTTCGCGCATCATCAGGCCAGGGACGGCTGGACCCACGAACTGGACCTGCGGCCGTTTGCGGAGAAGTGGTGAGATGGCCAAGGCACCCAAGCTGACCCTCTGGGGAGTAGGGACCAGCCGAACCATTCGTGCGCATTGGGCGATGGCCGAACTCGGGCTCGATTACGAGACCCGCCCCATCGGCGCGCGCACCGGCGAGACGCAAACCGCGGAGTACACGCAACTCAACCCGCGGCAAAAGATTCCGTTGCTGCAGGACGACGATTTCTGCATCGGCGAAAGTGCCGCCATCGTTGCTTATCTCTCGCGCACTTATCCTCAAGGTCGGGCATCGCTGATCCCCGAGACGCCGCGCGACTATGCCGCCTGGCTCGAATGGTCGTTTTTCATCGTCACGGAACTGGATTCGACAAGCCTGTATGTGATGCGCCGGCACAAGGCCGATGCCCTGGGGCATATCTACGGCACCGCGCCGGACGTGGTGGCGCGAGCGGGGGAATATTTCCGGAAGCAATTGCGCCATGTCGAAACCGCGCTTGCCGATGGCCGGACTTATCTGATGGGCGACCGCTTCACGAGCGCTGATATCCTGCTGACCACATGCCTGGAGTGGGCCATCGCCTACGACGTCGGCATTTGCGACAATGCCCGGCCGTATCTGGAACGCATCCAGCACCGGCCGGCCTACCAGCACGGCAAGATCGCCAATCTTCCGGTTGCGAGCCGGAAAGCGTAGCCCGCATGAGCGTAGCAACATGCGGGATCGGCTGTCCGGCAATCGCTGCGCTCGTGCGAGCTACGAACTACCAACCCGTCAGGGCTTAGCTTCCGTGACCTGCTGGGTCGTGCCCTGGGCGCTGGTTTTCCAACCAAACGCGTTCTGGAACTGCAGATCGACATTGGACCCTTCGAAGCTGAACGTAAATTTTCGCGCATCGTCATTGCCCAACGTTTGCAGGTCGAGTACGAAAGTCTTTTCGTCCGTCCAGCTTCCCTTGGCGGCATTGACGCCAAATCTGGCGCGACCTCCGATGCGATAGGTTCCGTCGAGGCCGAGCGGTCCGCTATTGCCAGTGTTTGCCGTTGTGGATGACGAAGGACTGCTGACGAATTCGAATGACGGATCGGCGCCGCTCAAAACCAGCCTCAGCGTGCGCAGATTGAGCGCGTTGGGCGCGAAGGCGTAGAGCTTGCCGGAAACCTGTTTCGCCGTCTCGGGCACGGGGCCCACCGGCGATGGCCGCTCGGTCGCGGCGTCGGCGATGCTGCGATCGAGAGTCGCGGCCGCCGCCGCATTCGCCGGCAGCGGCTGGCTGGATTTTACCGCGTCAGCGATCCCGCCGATCAGGCCGGCGGAAGGGTAATTTCGCGTGCCGGTCGCGACCGCGACGATGTCGAGGTCAGGCATCACCACAATGAGCTGCCTGTGAAAGCCGACCGCCATATAGACATGCTTGTCTGGCTGCACCCAAAATTGATTGGCGTAACGCAGACCCGGCAAACGCATGTCGACGGAAGCGTGAGTAACGGCATCGATCCAGGCCGGCGGAACGATCTGACGGCCATCCCAGGTTCCGTTGCGAAGATAGAGATAACCAATCTTAGCCATGTCCCGCGGGTGCAGATAGAGCCCGGCGCCGCCGGCCGAAATCCCCTGCGGGTCTCGCCGCCAGAACACATCCGTGATGCCCAGAGGGCCGAACAACTGCGCCTTGGCATAGAGCAGCGCGCGTCCCCCGGTCAGCTTGTTGATGATGGCGGACAAGAGGTGAGAGTTGCCGCTGTTGTACTCGAACGACGTGCCCGGCGGCTGCGCCATCGGCTGGTCGAGGATGAATTGCTGCCAGTCCGGACTCTGCTCCATCGCCAGAAACGACTCCGGAACGCTGTCGTCCAGACGTTCCTTCCATTCAAGGCCGGACGTCATGTTGAGCAAATGCTGGATGGTGATAGCGCGCTTGTTATCGTCGAGATTTGCGATGGTCCGGTCCGGAAAAAACTCCAGCACGCGACGATCCAGGCTGTCGAGCAGTCCATCTCGAAGCGCAATCGCGATCAACGTACCGGTCACGGCCTTGGTGGCCGAATTGATGCGGTGCCAGTGGCCGCTGCGGAACGGCGCGTAATAGGCTTCAGTGACGATCCTGCCGTGCCGGGTCACCAGCAGGCTGTCCATTTTTTCCGATGCGCCGAACCCGACCAGGTCGGCCAGCGCTTTCGAATCCATCCCCTGCGCTTCCGGCGCCGATGTTTCCCAGGCCGTGGTCGGCCAGATCCCGGCGTCCTGCTCCAGGGCTGTGCCGGGACCGGACCAACTGAGCAGCCAGGCCAATGTTGCAAGCAGTGCCGCCTTGGAGGTCGACCTTCGAACCATCGCCGCGCTCCCTGATCGAACGACTTCGATCGGACCGATTGTAGGATAGATTGGGATTCCAGCAAGCTTCGATGCTACGATAGTCATCAAAACGACCGTGGTTGCCGCGCAAGTCACCCCCTCATGGAGGAACGTGATGCCCTCGCCTGTGAACCGCCGCACGCTGCTGAGCGTTCTCGGCGGCTCGATCGCCAGCCCATTGCTGACACCGCGCGGCGCTCTCGCGCAAGAGGCCTGGCCGGCCCGCGGGGTGCGCTATATCAACGGCTTTCCGGCCGGCGGAGCAACCGATACGCTGTCGCGCATTCTCTGCCAGAAGATGAGCGAACTGTCCGGGCAGTCGTTCGTCGTGGAGAACAAGGGCGGTGCGGGGGGCGTGCTGGGTGCGGATGCGGTGGCGAAAGCGCCGCCGGACGGCTACACGGTCGGTCTCGGCGGCATTGCTCAGAACGTGCTTGCGATCGGAAGCTATGCCAAGCTTCCTTATGACCCGCGCAGCGATTTCACCTTCATCGGTGGCATGTGGCAGCTGCCAAATATTCTTTCGGCGAGGCGCGACCTGTTCTCCTCCGACCTGAAGGAATTGATCGCAGCTTTCAAGAAGGAGCCGCGCAAATACACCTACGCTTCCGCCGGCTTCGGGACCACGCTGCACCTCTCGGGAGAGATGATGAACAGCATGGCCGGCGTCGAAGTGACCCACATTCCCTACAAGGGCGCCGGCCCGGCGCTGACCGATCTGCTCGGCGGCCGCGTCGATCTGTTGTTTGACAACCTGCCCGGCTCGCTGCCGAGCGTGCGCGCCGGACAAATAAAGCCGGTTGCCGTCACTGCGAGGACGCGCATTGCCGAGCTTCCCGACGTGCCTGCTTTTGCCGAGCTGCTGCCCGGATATGAGATCACCTCATGGACCGCGATGATCGGACCGGCGAACATGAAGGCCGATCTTGTCGCGCAGATAAACGCGCTGATCGCGAAAGCGCTCGCCGATCCCGCCTTGAAAGCGCGCTATGCCGACCTCGGCGCCACGCCCTGGACGGCCTCGCCGGCCGAGGTCAAGGCCTTCCGCGACAGCGAGGAAGCGCGGTTGCTCCCGGTCCTGAAGGCCGCGGGCATCAAGCCCGAGTGAGCGTTCACGTGCCGGCGTACAGCTGTGCCGCAAACCGCCGCGACCAAGCAGTGCTTTTGCGATCAGAAGCACGTGGTTGCGGTAGGCGCGATTGCAGCGCTGGTGGCAGTAATAGCGTTTGGTGCCCGAAGAGTTATCGGCGGAATCCGACTAGGCAGGTGCAATGAAAAATGCCTATCCTTTGGCAAGCGGACATCGCGAACTGGAATGACAGGGGGATCATCGTGGCAGGCTTAAAAATCATTACAGTTCGGACGCTTGCTACAATCGCAGGTCTGATGGCACTGTCGCCCGCCGCGTCGCAGGCGCGGATTGTGCGTGTCGAGATTACCCAGACCTCGCCGGCCTGGGGCGGCCGCAACTTCGGCGAGATCGGCGCCTATGAACGCGTGATCGGCAAGGCCTATGGCGAAATCGATCCGCAGTCGCCCTCCAATGCCACGATCCAGGACATTGGCCTCGCACCAAAAAATGCCAGGGGCATGGTCGAGTATTCCACCGACGTTGATATTTTGCGCCCCGCGGATCGCTCCAAATCCAACGGCGTGCTGTTCTTCAACATTATCAATCGCGGCAACAAGGGCGGCCTGGCGCTGTTCAATACCGATATCCCCGGCGGCCCCGCGAACATCGGCAACATCAACGCAGTGACGGAAGCGGGCGACGGCTTCATGCAGCAGCAGGGCTACACGGTGGTCTGGTTCGGTTGGCAGCCGGACGTGGCCGGCGGCAACAATCGCATGATGATGCAGGTCCCGGTCGCAAAAAATCCCGACGGCTCAGCGATCACCGGGACCGTACGCAACGAACTGACCGTGCTCCGACCTGCGACAACGCTGCCGCTGCAGAGCGGCTGGTTCACGGCCGGCAGCAAACCCTATCCGACGGTCAGCACCGACAACAAAACGGCGCTCGCCGATGGATTCCTGCCGACGCTCAGCGTGCGGATGCGCGAGAACGAGCCGCGCACGATCATTGCGAACTCCGAATGGTCGTTCGGATCGTGCGAAGCCGACAAGACGCCTGCAGTGAACGATTGGCAGATTTGCTACCCCGCAGGCTTCAAGCCGGGGCGGCTCTATGAGCTCACCTATCGCGCAAAGGATCCGCTTGTACTTGGAATGGGATTTGCAGCCGCGCGCGACCTTGGAGCATTTCTGAAAACATCTGAAAAAGACCAGTCCGGCGCCGCCAATCCCGCCTATGTCGCAAACGCAAAGGCGATCGTGATGGGATCATCGCAAAGCGGGCGCTTCATTCGGTCCTTGATCCATCTCGGATTCAACACGGACGAAGCGGGCAAGATCGTCTTCGACGGCGCGTTGCCGCATATTGGCGGTGGACTGATGCCGCTCAATGTTCGTTTCGGACAGCCGGGGCGGGCGACCACCCATACGACCGACCATTTGTTTCCCGGCGCGGAGTTCCCCTTTGCTTATACGAGAGTGACCGATCCGCTGACCGGCCGCACGCAAGGCATCCTCGACCGCTGCACGGCGACGGGCACCTGTCCGAAGGTTGTCCATGCCGCGACCGCGCTGGAAATGTGGGAGCTTAGACAATCACTGGGATTTACCGATCCGCTGGGCGCAAAAGATCTCGATGAACCCGCCAACGTTCGCAGTTATATCATGGCGTCGACCCAGCACTCCCAAGCCGTGCTGCCGCTGCCTGCCAAGGAGCCGTTCGGCTTTTGCCAGCAGCAGCCCAATCCAAATCCCCACAATTGGACGATGCGGGCGCTGCTTACCCATCTCGTCGCATGGGTCAAGGACGGCGCTGAGCCACCGCCGAGCAGCCGCCCGACCATTGCCGCCGGCAACCTCGTTGCGCCCGACCAGGTACGCTTCCCGCGCATTCCGGCAAACGCTTACGGTGGTGTGACGCGGCCAGCGGTGAAATTCGTCGCCGACAACAATCCCTTGCACGTGCAGGACTACGGCAAGGACTACAACGCCGCCGATGCATCCGGCATCATCGCAGGCGATCCGCCAAAACTGTCGACCGCCCGCTATGGCACGCTGGTCGCGCAAGTCGACGCCGACGGCAACGATCTCGGCGGCATCCGCAACGTCTTTGCCGCCGTGCCAATCGGCACCTACACCGGCTGGAATTATTTCAACAAGGAATTCTTCGAAGACGGATTCTGCACTCTGAATGGCAGCTTCATCCCCTTCGCACCGACGAAACAGGAGCGCCTTGCGATCGGAGATGCCCGTCCATCGATTGAAGAGCGATATCCAACCAAAGAGTCTTATGTCGCTGCATTCAGGAAAGCAGCCGATGACCTTGTTGCGCAGCGCTTCCTGCTGCCTGACGATGCGGCCCGGCTGGTAGCCGAGGCCGAGCGCGACGGCATTCGCAGCGCGCCGTAGCCTGCAGATCCAAGCGGCTGTCCTTGTCCGGGGCAGATGGAGGCACCTGCCGCCAGCCTTGTCACGCCCTCCGTGGCACGGAGTAAACCAAGGCGGGCTGCATGGTGTCGATCTCCTCCACGGGCTGCGGCGGGCGCCAAACATAGATTGAGAACGTTATCTTGTCCGGCGTGACTTCCATGAGGGTGAAGCCGTTTTTTTCCGTCGGCGGCATCGCCTGGTCCATTTCCACGAGCTTCGACGCCGTCGATTCGACGCCTCGATAGGCCGAGGGGAAACCGATATCGCCAGTGCCGAGCGTCCCGCTCAACACGGCATGGACTGGCTGCGCCAGCTTCAGATCGGCGCTGCGCGTCATGCTCCCGGCGCCCGAGGCATGAAAGTCGCCCTGCACGATCACCGCAGCGCGCTTCTTCTGAGCGGAAAGCGCCTCGATCAGCCGCTGGTGCTGCGCGAACCAGCCGCGCTGCCAGCCGGGCTTGTCGCGGTCCGTGACAAGCTTGCCGGTCTGCTCGTCGAGCAAATCGGGATACCAGTCGCCGAGCTTTCCCGAGGAGTAGCCGTAAGGCAGCGACGGCGCATGGAAAAAATGCGCGGTGTCCTCCGCACGCGTGCGCTCGATCAGCCAATTCTCGGTCCATTGCGGAAGAATTCGTGCCTGCGCGCCCTTGTAGTCCACGTAGCGGCGGCAATCGTACAGCACGGATTCGACCAGCGTGCCGAAGCGGAGCGTGCCGACCTTTGCATTGGTATTCGGAGACAAGCGCGCCTGATCGCCCCCGGCGAGCCAGAGCGGGCGGTTCCGGTCTGGTAGAAACTCCGGGTAATAGAGGTGCTGTGTCTGGTCGGCTGCGACCAGTCCGTAATCGTCGGTCGGCAGCGTCGCGATGCGCGCGTCGAACTCGTCGTTTTCGAAATAGTCGTGATCATCGACGACGAAGAACGATGGTGTCGACCGCAGCGTGGTGCCGTAGAGCGCCGGTATCTGCGCATCGCAGACCGTCAGGAAAATCGCCAGGTTGCGTGGGTGCAGCATCGGCACGGAGAGGTCAAGCGCACCGCCCACGCTCGGCCAGATTTGCTCCTGCACATATTTCGCGAACGGCTTGTTGAGCAACGTCTGCTGGTCCCAGTAAATGTGATCTCCGTTTGAGATCAAGGCGTCCGGCCCCAGCGACAGGGCGCGCGCGAGCATTCTCCGGCGCGCCGCCATGTCCAGAAAGAAGGTCTTGCCGCGGAGCGGCGCGGCTTCGCGGCCGCCGGCGCAGGTAAACGCGACGATGCGCATATACTCCGGGGAAGAATCGGGCGCTGGAAAGGTTTTCAGCGGCCAGGCGTCGCAGAGCGGGACCCCGGCCCGGTCGGTTATCCGCAGCTCATATTGCGTCGCCGGCTGAAGCGAGGATGCATCGAACCGCCAGAACCGGCCCTGCGGGTCGGTTTGAAGCCCTTCAACGAATTTGCCATCGATGTTCAGGCGCGGCGGCTCGGTGAGAGGCGTATTGAACGAGGCCTTTATCAGGAACCGTTCGTGGTTTGCGGTCGGGATCAGATGGGACAACGGGCCTGCATTCCAGGTGCCGCCGCCTAGCGGTTGTGCAGCAGCCGATTGCGTCAGCGCATGTGCGCTGAGCGCTGCCCCGCCAAGAAATCCAAGAAATTGTCGACGTTTCATTTCGAGTGCTTGAGGGGAACCTGCCAGCCGATGGGAATTATCCATCGCATCCTCCCTTGCGCCTATTCATTTCAAGTCAGACATTCCCGAATCAGACATTCCCGAAATTGGATACCGGCAATCTGGTTTGTCGGGAGCTTACCGCTCCGTTTGGCTGGGGTCGGGCGAGAGCATGTTGGCGCGGCAATGCTGTCGCCGTCAACCGGGCGGTCTCACAGAGGGGCGAATTTGAACATTGTCGGCCAGGCGTCGAAACCAAGCCGGGGCAGACCTGGCATAATGGCCAGCCGCCCTCGTGTCGGGCGGCCCCGTCTTTTTATCCGGCCGCGCAGAGGTGCGTGGCCAGGCCTCACCTCGCGAAGAGGCTTCGGTGCGCAGGCGGGATATGCCCGGCCATGACGCCCGTTTTGATTTCAACCTAAGCCGCCGCCGCCAGATTCACCGCGGCTTCGGCCAGCGACGTCAGCGCCACGTCGGTGTTCTTTTCCTCCTGCAAAGTCTGGTCCAGCAGGCGCGCCGCATCTTTCATGCCGAGCTGCAGGGCCCACTGCTTCAGCGTGCCATAGCGCGAGATTTCGTAATGCTCCACGGCCTGCGCAGCTGCGAGGAGGCCCGCATCGAGCGCTTCGCAGCCCTTGTATTCGTCCACGATCTCCTTGCCCTCGTCGAGAATGCCCTCGATCGCATCGCAGGTTTTCCCGCGCGCGGGCTTGTCGAGCAATTCGAAAATCTGTTCGAGCCGGTCAACCTGGCCCTCGGTTTCGCCGCGATGTTTTTCGAACGCCGCGCGCAGCTTGTCGGACTGCGCGGCCTTCGCCATCTTCGGCAGCGCCTTCAAGATCTGCTTTTCGGCAAAGTAGATGTCTTTCAAGGTGTCGAGGAAGAGATCGTTGAGGTCCTTGTCCTTGGCGGCCATGTCGCGCTCCATTTCTTCGGATCATTTCGGGAGATTCCCACTTCTCAACGTGATGTGATGCGCATTGTTCCAGCGCCGATTAGCGAGATTCCGGCCTGAGGGCGTGGACAACCGGAAGTCAGTTCAGGACTCGAGGCTTGAGTTCAAGCGTGTTACTGGAAAGCGCGACGTTGAACCGAGCAAGGAAACTCATGCCTAGCAGGCCATCAATTTGAGGGCCGTAGGCAGCGTTGTTGCCGACTGAAACCGCCACGGGCACATTCGCTGCCCGCGCCTTGCCAACCTCAATGAGTTGCGCATACCCCGGCGCCGACTGGATCGTTCCCCCGACGACCTGGAAGACCATCAGATTCGTCTCGTCAGGAAGAATTCTCGCACGCGCAGCAAATGCAGGTGTAATGGAAACTATTGATGCACCGGTATCGACAATCATGCGTCCGCGCGCACCATTAATTAGAACGTCAACAATATTGGATCCAGAAATTAAAATACGATCACTCCCGGTCGCATAAGTCGAGCGACAATTTCCCTTATTCGCATACTCCGTCACTATTTGGGATAGTTGGGTAGTCTGCCGTTTCGCAACATTGTAGGAAAGATACATCTCAAGCGGGGTAATTGCTTCGCAGGGCCGACCGACCGCGTCTTACATCCTGGAAATTCGATAGAACTCGCTCGGCGCAACGTTAGAAAGGTCTGTAAACAGCTGCAACGTACTAATGTAATCGCTGAGCGCAGCCTTATAATTTTTTAGTCCCTCGTAAGCGGGTCCCACGAAGAAACCGATAGCGACCCCTCGCTTGGTCAAGTTTGATCATTTCGCTAGCCACGGTTACGGCACCGGTCAGATCGCCTATTCTAGTAAGCGCCGCGTAGGCTCCCTCTAGAAGCTCGCCATCATAACCGCAAACTTCCCCAAACTTCATGCTGCTCTTGGCGCCTTCTCTGGGATAACCGGCATCAACCATCAGTTTTGCTAAAGGCACGATCGCCTCGCGATCGCATGGCTCGCGCAGGAGCTGGTCGAGGAGACGGGCCGCACCCGAAGTCTTCTCAAACTGCGGCGGGAGGGTGCTTATATCCAACCTTTCCAGTACTGATTTGTAGCGGCCGCCGGAAATCACTTTCGAAAAGACCGCGGTGTCTTGAAAATACACATAAGTGCCAATGCCGATAGCAACTAAGGCAGCTAGCGCAAGTGCTGCAGGAACGAAATAACTCGTCCGCTCCTCATAAACGGGAGCAAGCCGCTCCGGCATGGCACCCCCCTCCCTTACTCGCGCCAGCTCGCTAACGTATCGGTTGTATATAGCTTATCATACACGTATCGCGCTGCGGAAACCAGCGCAATTACGCCGCTAGCGCGTTCTCCACCAGCTTGATCCAGTACGACGTGCCATAGACGATGGCGTCGTCGTTGAAATTATAGGCCGGATGATGCAGTCCGGCGCTGTCGCCGTTGCCGCAGAAGATGAACGCGCCCGGCCGCGCCTCCAGCATGTAGGCGAAATCTTCAGCGCCCATCATCGGCGGCGTGTCATGGACGTTGGCGTCGCCGGCGATTTCTTTTGCCACGCGCGTTGCCGTCTCCGTCTGCGATGCGTGGTTAACTGTCACTGGATAACCGCGTTCCCAGTTGACATCGATCCTGGTGCCGGTCGACAGCGCGACGCCGGCCGCGACTTCATGCACCCGCTTCTCGACCAGCTTTCTGACGTGCGGCTTCAGGGTCCGCACCGTTCCCTTGAGCTCGACGACTTGCGGAATCACATTGCGCGCGTTGCCGGCATAGAATTCGCACACCGAGACGACCGCGGAATCCAGCGGGTCGACGCTGCGGGCGACCACCGACTGCAGCGCGGTTATCAATTGCGCACCGGCCAGCACCGGATCGATGCAGATGTGCGGACGCGCCGCGTGGCCGCCAAGTCCCTCGATCCGGAAATCGATGGCGTCGGTCGCCGCCATGATCGGACCCGGCCGTATCGCGAAGGAGCCTACCGGGATGCCGGGGCCATTGTGCATGCCGTAGACCTGGTCGATGGCGAAGCGCTCCATCAACCCGTCCTTGATCATGGCGGCGGCACCGGCGCCGCCCTCTTCCGCCGGCTGGAAGATCACCACCGCGTCGCCGGCAAAATTCCGGGTCTCGGCGAGGTATCGCGCCGCTCCGAGCAGCATCGCGGTGTGTCCATCGTGCCCGCACGCGTGCATCAGGCCCGGCGTCTTCGAGGCATAGTCGAGATCCGTCTGTTCCTCGATCGGCAGCGCGTCCATGTCGGCGCGCAGCCCGATTACCTTGACATCGGCGCTGGCGGCAGGCTTGCGGCCCTTGATGACGCCCACCACGCCGGTGCGGCCGAGGCCCGTTGCGACCTCATCACAGCCGAATTCCCGCAGCCGGTCCGCCACGAAGGCCGCGGTGCGGTGCACGTCGTACAGAAGTTCGGGATGGGCGTGGATATCCCGCCGCCAGGCCTGGATATCGGGCTGCAGATCGGCGACGCGATTGATGACGGGCATGACAAATCTCGGTCAGGGGAGGATGATTTGTCGTGTCTAGCACGGGCCCGCGATCCGCCCAACATCCATGGCGGCTGAGAGGGCGGAAGGTCCCGCCCAAATCGTCATGGCCGGGCTTGTCCCGGCCATCCACGTCTTGTTTGCTGCAACACCAGAAAGACGTCGATGCCGGGCAGAAGCCCGGGCATGACGCGAGAGAAGCTACAGGTGATGGACGATGCCGAAACGGCTTGAGGGAGATTTCGATTATATTGTGGTCGGTGCGGGAACGGCCGGCTGCATTGTCGCCAACCGGTTGTCAGCCGATCCGAAGAGCCGTATCCTGCTGCTGGAGGCCGGCGGCAACGACAACTGGATCTGGTTTCACATTCCCGTCGGCTATTTGTTTGCGATCGGCAATCCGCGCTCCGACTGGATGTTCAGGACCGAGCCGGAGCCCGGCCTCAACGGCCGCGCGCTGGCCTATCCCCGCGGCAAGGTGATCGGCGGCTGCTCGGCGATCAACGCCATGATCTCGATGCGCGGCCAGGCCGCCGACTACGACCACTGGCGTCAGCTCGGCCTCACCGGCTGGGGCTATGACGACGTGCTGCCGGCATTTAAGCGTCTTGAAGATCATTTTCTCGGTGACAGCGAGCATCACGGCACCGGCGGCGGCTGGCGGATTGAAGCGCCGCGGCTGTCCTGGAAAATTCTCGACGCGGTGGCAGATGCCGCTGCTGAAATGGGGATTCGCAAAACACCGGATTTCAACACCGGGGACAATGAGGGCGTCGGCTATTTCCATGTCAACCAGAAGCGCGGCCGGCGCTGGTCGTCGGCGCGCGGATTTTTGAAGCCGGCATTGAGCCGTCCCAATTTGCGTCTTGAAAAGCACGTGCTGGTCGATCGCCTAATCTTCGAGAATCGCCGAGCCGCCGTCGTGCGGTTCATCCGAGGGGGAGAGGTTGTCCAGGCCCGGGCCAAAGCCGAGATCATCCTTTGCGCAGGCTCGATCGGCTCGGTGCAGATCCTGCACCGCTCCGGCATCGGGCCCGCGGACTGGCTGACGCCGCTCGGCATCGATACCGTGCTGGATTGCCCGGGCGTCGGGCGCAACCTGCAGGATCATCTGCAGCAGCGCGCGATCTACACGGTGGGCGGCGTACGCACGCTCAACGAAACCTATTATTCGCTGGTGAGGCGCGGGATAATGGGGCTCGACTATGCGTTGCGTCGGCGCGGCCCGCTGACCATGGCGCCGTCGCAGCTCGGAATCTTCACGCGCTCGGACCCGCGCCGCGAGCGCGCCAATATCCAGTTTCACGTGCAGCCTTTGTCGCTCGACAAGTTTGGCGATCCGCTGCACCGCTTCCCCGCGATTACCGTCAGCGCCTGCAACCTGCAGCCGACGTCGCGCGGCACGGTCCGACTTCGAACGCCTAAGCCCGAAGACGCGCCATCGATCGCGCCGAACTACCTTTCCACCGACGAAGACCGCGAGGTCGCCGCCGATGCGATCCGTACCACGCGACGGCTGATGAAACAGCCGGCCCTTAAGCCATACCATCCGGAAGAATTTTTGCCGGGACCCTCAGTCGGCGACGATGACGCTTCGCTTGCAAAGGCCGCCGGCGATATCGGCACCACCATCTTCCACCCCGTTGGGACGGCGAAGATGGGGACGGCGTCCGATCCGCTCGCCGTTGTCGACGAGCGGCTGCGGTTTCATGGCTTGAAGGGGCTGCGCGTGGTAGACGCCTCGGTGATGCCAACCATCACCTCCGGTAATACCAACACGCCTACGGCGATGATCGCCGAGAAGGGGGCGGCGATGATCATCACAGATTCGCGATAACGGCTTCCGCCGTAAATTTCCGGGAATAAACCGCGGCCTCGCCCGATCAATCCCGTGAACCCAATCAAGGGTCCATGGAGACTGGCGATGCACGATCACGACGAACATGGCGGCGTTAGCCGCCGCCGGGTGCTGGAATGCATGACCTGGGCCGGCACTGGCGTGCTCTGGACCGTTGCAGGCGGGGTGCCGCACTCACTCGGCTTGGTCGGCTCGGCACGGGCGGCCGAGCCAGCCGGACTGACGTTTCTGCAGATCAGCGACAGCCATGTGGGGTTCGACAAGCCGGCCAATCCCAACGCGATCGGCACGCTCGAAGAGGCGGTCGGCAAGATCAAGGCCATGCCGGCAAAACCGTCCTTCATGATCCACACCGGCGATATCACGCATCTGTCGAAGGCTGCCGAATTCGACGACGCCGAACGTATCATCTCGCAAGCCAAGCTCGACGTGCATTACGTACCCGGCGAGCATGATTTCATCGATGAAGAGCGAAAATTCTACCGCGAGCGCTATGGGCGCGCCGCCAAGGGCGCCGGCTGGTATTCGTTCGACGCGGGCGGCGTGCATTTCATCGGCCTCGTCAACGTGGTCGACCTGAAGGCCGGCGGATTGGGCAATCTCGGTGCCGAGCAGCTGCAATGGCTGGAGGACGATCTGAAGGGCCGCTCCAGATCAACCCCCGTCGTGGTGTTCGCGCATATCCCGCTGTGGACGGTGTATCCGACCTGGGGCTGGGGCACCGAGGATGGCGCCCGCGCGCTGGATTATCTGAAAGGCTTTGGCTCGGTGACCGTGCTCAACGGCCACATCCACCAGGTGATGCAGAAGGTCGAAGGAAACGTCACCTTCCACACCGCGCGCTCCACCGCCTTCCCGCAACCCGCACCGGGCACCGCCCCCTCGCCCGGCCCGATGAAGGTCCCCGACGACAGACTGCGCAGCCTGCTCGGCATCGCCAGTATCGACTTCAAGCCGGGCAATGAGCGGCTTGCGATCATCGACATCCCGCTGCAGGGCTAAAGGAAATTCGCCATGACGTTCGCAAAGCTCCGCAACCTCGGCATCCGCTTCGCCGTGGCTGCGGCGATGGCCTCCCAGATGTCTGCGGCCCGCTGCGAGGACACAGTTGTCACGATCGACAATTTCACGTTCTCGCCGACGCAGCTCACGGTCAAAACCGGCACGACCGTGACCTGGAAGAACCAGGATGACATTCCGCACACGGTGGTGTCGGCGGGCCGGTTCAAGTCGAAGGCGCTCGATACCGACGACAGCTACTCGTTCACCTTCACGGCGGCGGGCGACTACACCTATTTTTGTTCGCTGCATCCGCACATGACCGGGACGATCAAGGTTGAGTAGCGTATTAAGCCAAGGCATTACCTTGACGCCGGAAACCGGACCCCGAGCACGTCCGGTCCTGGTCAAGGATGCCAGGCAAGCGATGCCGATGGGCGGCTCAGACGACGATTCCGAACGGGCGCGGCGTTTTCGCGACGCCGCGCTGCCGCATCTTGACGACGTCTACACGCTGGCGCGCCACCTGCTGCGTGACACCGCGGACGCCGAGGACGCGGTGCAGGAATGCTATCTGCGCGCGTTAAAACATTTCGACGGCTACCGCGGACCGGCGATGAAGCCGTGGCTGCTCGCAATCCTGCGCAATGTCTGCCGTGCGGAGTTTGCTCGGCGAGCGAGTTCGGCGACTGCCCCGATCGATGACGTGTCGGACGACACCGAACAAACGCCGCTATGGCACGAAACGCAGGATACGCCGGAAACGCAGGTGTTGCGCCGCCGCGACGCGACGACGATCCGGCGCCTCGTAGCCGATCTCGCCGAACCGTTTCGCGAGACCTTCGTGTTGCGTGAAATTCAAAACCTGTCGTATCGCGAGATCGCTGAGGTCATCGGCGCTCCGGTCGGCACCGTGATGTCGCGCCTCGCGCGCGCCCGCGCCATGTTGCGCACCGCATGGATGGCGGAAGAGGAGCAACCGACATGACCTGCGACGAGGCCGAAATCTTGCTGCATGCGCTGCTTGACGGCGAACTCGACGCCGGACATGCGCGCGAGGTCGAAGCGCACATCGCGGGCTGCCCGCGCTGCGCTGCGCAACTGCGCAGCTATCGTGAAATGAGCAACGCCGTATCGGATGCCGATCTACATTACGCAGCTCCGCCGGCACTTCGCCGGCGCATCGAAGCGGCCTTGCCCCAACCGCGCGCGACGAGCCGGCGCTCCCTGCTCAGAGGCTTTGCGATGGGATCGGCGGTGTCGGCCATGGCAGCGACCGGCCTTGTCGCCATCGTCCTGCGCAATGACGACGAGCAGCGCATCCTGTCCGAAGTGGTCTCGGCGCATCTGCGCTCGCTGCAGGCCGGGCACCTGACCGACGTGGTATCCACCGACCAGCATACCGTAAAACCGTGGTTCAATGGCAGGCTGGACGTGTCGCCGCCCGTGATCGATCTGACCGTGCAAGGTTTTATGCTGATCGGCGGCCGGCTCGACTACGTCGACGGCCGCGCGCTCGGCGCCGTGGTCTACAAGCGGCGCAGCCACGTCATCAACCTGTTCGTGGCGCAGGGAGCGAACGCGGAGCACCGCGCCAGGACCGAAACGGTTCAGGGTTTCAACATCCGGCGCTGGAGCGAACGGGGGTTGAACTATTGGGCGGTCAGCGATCTCGGCGCCGACGAACTCACCGAGTTCGGCGAGAAATTCGAAGCGGCGATGCGGAGCAGCACCAGCTGACACCGTCATTGCGAGCGAAGCGAAGCAATCCATAGGGCCGCAAGCTGAGGCATGGATTGCTTCGTCTACGCTTCTCGCAATGACGGAGCGCGCCCTACGCCGATTTGCGGATCGCGTTGTCGACCAGCGTCTTACCGAGCGACCAGATCGCGCCCGGAACCTTGTGGCTGTCGGAGATGACCGTATCGAACGCACGCTCGATCCAGTTGCAATCGTCGTCCGTGATGGTCAGCGGCGGCAGTAGTTTTATGGTGTGGCTGCCGTGGCCGGAAACCTGGGTAAGGATCTTGTGGTCCTTGAACAGCGGCACGGTGATGAGCTGGCAGAACAGCCCCTTGTTGGCGGTCTCCAGCACGTTCCACGACGCCTTCAGCCGCAATGATTTTGGCGGGCCGAATTCCACGCCGATCATCAGCCCCTTGCCGCGGACCTCTTTCATCAGCTCATAGCCGGGAACCATCCGGGTCAATGCAAGCCGAAGCTCGGCGCCGCGTTTGGCGGCGCTTTCGACCAGACGCTCCGCCTTGATCACTTCGAGCGTCGCAATTCCGGCCGCCATTGCCAGATCGTTCTTTCCAAAGGTTGAACCGTGCACCACGGCACGGTCCATTTGATTGAACACCTTGTCGAAGACGTATTTGCGCGTCAGCAGCGCGCCGACCGGAACATGGCCGCCGGACAGCGCTTTCGCCAGCAGCACCATGTCGGGTTCGGTGTTCCAGTGCTCGCAGGCAAGGAAGCGTCCGGTGCGGCCGATGCCGGTTTGAATTTCGTCGGCGACCAGCAACGTTCCAAAACGGCGGCATAGCGCGGCCGCGCCCGGCAGGAATTCATCCGTTGGCATGTTGACGCCCTTGCCCTGGATCGGCTCGACGATGAAGGCGGCAACCTGGCGCGTCGAAAGTGCTTGTTCCAACGCCGCGAGATCATTGAAGGGGATCGACGTGCAGTCCGGCAATAGCGGTCCAAAACCAGCCCGGAAGTTGGTATCCCCGGTCAGCGAGAGCGCGCCATAGGACAGCCCGTGGAACGCATGATCGCAGTAGACGATGCCGGGGCGGCCGGTCGCGCAGCGCGCGAATTTGATCGCAGCTTCGACACATTCTGCGCCGGAATTCGCAAAAAAGACTTTATCGAGGTAGGGCACATGAGCGAGCAGCCGCTCAGCAAGCACGCCAGCGAGCGTGGAAACATCGAGTTGGACGAGATTCGGCAGATCGCTGTCCAGCACGCTCTTCAAGGCGTCGCGAAGCACCGGATGGTTCCGACCAATCGCAAAAACGCCAAACCCGCTCAGTAGATCCAGATAGCGCGCGCCCTCCCGATCGAACAGGTACTGGCCTTGACCCTTCTGGAAACCGACGTCGTAGCCGATTGTCTTGAGGACGCGGACAAGCTGTTCGTTGAGGTGCCGCGAATGCATGGAACTCCGCTGCTTCTCGCGGTCCACAAACATCTCGGAAACGTCTAGATTTGGATATAGCATCAGATACATACTTCGGTTGATGGCCGCTTCGTCAACTGAAAACACGCAATGCGGCGTTTTGCCCCCAATCCAGAACATCCCACTTAAGCATAGGTTCGAACCATGTTGCAGTGCCCTCCAAATCTCCCGCGCAGCCTGATGGTTTGCGGCGCGCTTTTTACAACGACGCTGGGAACGGCCTTCGCAGCAGATCCCACCGGCGACTGGCTGGTTGCGGACCAGGTCGCCAACATCCGCGTCGCCGAATGCAACGGCAGCATGTGGGGCGTGGTGGCATGGGAGAAAACACCCGGCGGCCGCGACGTCAACAATCCCGATGTTTCGCTGCAGAGCCGGCCAACACTGGGCATGCCGATCCTGATCGACATGAAGAAAAAGGCCGGGGCAGATCAGTGGGAAGGCCAGGTCTACAACGCCAAGGACGGCAAGTTTTATAGTTCGACGATCAAGCCGGTGGGTTCGGACAAACTTGAGATTCAGGGCTGCGTCTTGGGCTTTTTGTGCGGCGGCGAGACCTGGACCCGAGTCGCTCCGCCGATTCCAAGCAGCCCTTCCAACAGCATGGCCAAGGGTCCGCCGAAGGCGACCGGCGGGATAAAGACCACCGGGCTGCCCGGTCAGCCGGCACAACCCAAAACCGTCGCCCCTCCGCCCGCGCCTAGAACGACGGGATCGACCGGTCCGAAAACCGGCGCTCCCGGTCGCAAGACCGCGGCCGCCTCAGGTGATGTCATCGGCGATATTTGCCTCCTTCCGGACATCGCGCGGTTTACCCATTAGCGCGGGCTGGAACAGCAGCACGGCGGCAAGCGTGGTGACCAGCGACAACGCCAGAAGCTTGCCCATGCTCGCGGTGCCCGGATGGCTCGACAGCCACAGGCTGCCGAATGCCGTGGCCGTGGTCATCGCGCTGAAAAATATCGCGCGCGTCAAGCTCGATTGCAGCAGGTTGGTCCTGCCGGACCGCCACGCGGTGACATAATAGATCTTGAACGCGACGCCGACGCCGAGCAGCAGCGGCAGTGCGACGATGTTGGCGAAATTGAGCGGCAGTCCGATCAGCACGCAGATTTCCAGCGTCACCACGCCCGCCACCAGCAGCGGCACCAGCGTCAGCAGCACGTCGGTGATCCTCCGCAACGTAAACCAGAGCAACAGGCTGATCGAAAGCAGGGCCCACAAGCCCGCATGAATAAATGCCTTAACCACGGTGTCGCCGGATTTCAGGATCGATACCGGGCCGCCGATCGCGTTCGGCTCCGCAGCCAGCACCGCGCCGGCGAACTTGCGCAGGGTTTCGTTGTCATCCGGGTCGCCCTTGGGCAGCGCTTCGACGCGGGTGACGCCAGCCTTCGTCTGCCATGATCGCCGCAGATCTTCCGGCAAAGTCTTAAGGGAAACCGGTTGCGCCTGCAGCAGCAGCTTCAATTGCTCGACCATGATCTTCAGCGGTGCGACGAATATCGCCTGCGCCTTGGTGCGGGTGGCCTCATTCGAATCGGCAAGCCTGGTCAGCGCATCGGCCAGCCTCCGCGACGCATCGGCGCCGGGACCCTTGGCGTCGCCTGCAGTCTTGCGCAGGCTGTCAGCGGATCCCTTCAACGCTTCGACGTTGTCCTGGTCGGTCGGTGGCGCGTCGACCTGGTCGGGATTGAGCGCCGGATTGAGGGTCTTGGCGCCTTGCGCAATCAGTTTCAACTTGGCCGGCTGATCCTGGGGTACGAAACTGTCGAGCGACCGGGTGCTGAGAACTTCCGGCAGTTTCGCCAGGTGCGCTTCGATTTTCCGCGCCTCCGCTTCCGATTTGCCCATCACGTTAATGGCACTGGCGCCGGTTTTCGGATCCTTGCGCAGGTCAAGATAGGTCGCGATCGACTCGACCTTGGCGTTCCGCAAATGGATCGGGTTGAAGTCGAACCGCAGGTAATACAGCGCCGGCATGCCCGCGACGGCCACCAGCAGCGTGCCGGCGACGATGGCGACGCGATGTTCCTCCAGGAAACGATCGACAGGTGCCAGGAACGCATAGCCGACCGGCTCTTTTTCGCCCGGCGGATTGAACAGCTTCAACAGCGCCGGCAGTACGGTAATGCTCGTCAGGAATGCTATGATCATGCCGAGGCCCGCGATCTTGCCGAGTTCGGAGATGCCCTTGTAGTCGGTCGGCAGGAAAGACAGGAACCCCGCGGCGGTCGCCATTGCGGCAAGCGAAAGTGGAACCGACGAGCGTTCCGCGGCATGCACCAGCGCGCCTTCAAGCTCGTCATTCTTGAAACGCTCGGAGCGGTAGCGCACGCTATACTGGATGCCGAAATCGACGCCGAGCCCGACGAACAGCACGGCAAACGCGATCGAGAGCAGGTTCAGCGATCCGACCATCATCAGACCGGCCGCGGTCGTGATCGAGAGCCCGACGAACAGCGTGATGAAAACCGCGACGATGATTCTCGGGGAATGCAACGCCATCCACAGGATCACCAGCACCACCAGAACCGTTCCGATACCGTTGGCGATCGCACCATCCTGAACGGTCGCAAATTCTTCATTGGCGGTCGGAACCGGACCGGTGAGGCGGACGCGCGCGCCGTAATCCGCGGCAAGGTTCAGATCTCTTGCAGCCTGTCGGATCGCGTCAGTTGCTTCCTTGCCGGGTTCAAGCGCGTTGAAATCCAGTATCGGCTTCAACTCGACGAACGAGCGCTTGTCGGCGTCGGTCAGAGGCTTGTCGTTTGCCAGTTCGCGCCATGAAAATGTAGCCGACCCGGTGCTTAGAATATCCTCGATCGTTTTGGCGATCAGCGAGAATGGCGTCGCGGCGCTGTCGAGCTTGGTTTGACCGCGCTTGATGCCCTGCAGCCCGGTTTCCAGCGCGCCGGTCAAACCGCGGATGCTTGGATCGCCGGTCATGATTTCGATCAGCGGCGCGGCAGAGGCGAATTCGCCGGTGACCTGAGCCACCTCGTTCTCCGGAAGGAACAGCAGGCCGTTTTTCTGAAAGAATTCGCTGTTGTCGAGCGAGCGCACCGAATCGAAATGTTTGGTATCGGGCTCCAGTTTCTCCACCAGCCTCTCACTCGCGGCGCGGGCGAATTCCGGCGAGGGAGCCTCGACGACCGCAAGGATCAGCCGTTCCTGATCGAAAGCTTTCTCGAACTCCTGGTCGCGCTGGCGCCAGTCGAGATCGGGCGAGATCAGCGTATTGATGTCGGTATTGATCGCGAAGCTTCGGGCCGTATAGAAACCGGCCGCTACGGCGAGGATGAGTCCGAGCAGAACGGTAACTGAAGCAAATCGGGTACAGGTTTTGACAATTGAAACAACGAAGCTTGTCAGCACATCTTTTCTTTCTATCTGGCGGCCTGCGTGAACGCCGAGTGTGTTCCGGAGTTCCGGAACCTGATCTAGTGGGTTTGAATAGACTTGTCTTTAGGGGTCACGGTGAGATGGCATAAAGCGCACGCCAACGGGCCGTCTAGTCGGGATCGATTGGCGATAAAATGTCGGGCGGGTCAGTTTTTTAGCGCCTGCCGCCGGGGTTCCAGGGGAGATTTTTCCGTATAATAATACCGATCACGCTAACCAACAGCCATTTGAAAGCTGAATCTGCCTTTGCTTTAGCGGGTATTTTTGCCACAACGTCCCGACCGCTATGCGCTTGGGCATGGATCGATGCGGACGTACTTGGTGCGGTACTTGCACATATTTAAGGCTATCGGACGGAAACAGACAATGAGCGCGGTGCACCTTGCGTAACGGTCGTCCCATGGAAGTGTTTCTGGCGCAGCCGCGCGGCTTTTGCGCCGGCGTGGTGCGCGCCATCGAGATCGTGGAAAGGGCGCTGGAGAAGTATGGCCCTCCGGTCTACGTGCGCCACGAGATCGTTCACAACAAATACGTGGTGGAAAGCCTGAAGGGCAAGGGCGCGATCTTTGTCGAGGATTTATCGGAAGTCCCACCCCATGCAGTAACCGTGTTCAGCGCCCACGGCGTCGCTAAAAGCGTCGAGGAAGAGGCCGCGGCCCGTAATCTGCCCGTTTTGAATGCAACCTGCCCTTTGGTCACCAAGGTGCACAATCAGGGCAAGCGGTATATGTCGAAAGGCCGCGCATTGGTCCTGATAGGGCATGCCGGCCATCCCGAGGTCGAGGGAACCATGGGCCAGGTTCCCGGCCCCGTCATGCTTGTCCAGAGCGTGGACGATGTGGCCGCCCTGACCCTGCCCGCCGACACCCCGGTGGCCTACATCACCCAGACGACGTTGAGCGTCGACGACACCAAGGACATTATTGCCGCTTTGCAGGCCCGATTTACGGATATTCAAGGCCCGGACACCCGGGATATCTGCTATGCGACACAGAACCGACAATCTGCTGTAAGAGACCTCAGCAAGCTCGTGGACGTCATATTGGTGGTGGGGGCTGCCAACAGTTCCAACTCGAATCGGCTTCGCGAAATCGGCACGGAGGTCGGGGTCGCAAGTTATCTCATTGCCGACGGTAGCGAACTCAATCCGGAATGGCTGAAGGGCGCGAAAGCCGTAGGTATTACGGCCGGTGCCTCGGCGCCTGAAGTTCTGGTCGACGATGTCATCGAGGCCCTGAGGCGGATCGGTCCGGTTGCCGTGTCGGTACTGCCGGGCCGCGAAGAAAATATCGAATTCCGGCTTCCCGCCGAACTCACTGGGGGCTGACTAGCTCACGACTTAAGTCCAGAAAGAAAATTTGTAATGGCAATACCGTTCTTCAAAGAGCTGCGCATCGGCGGCTACCTCATCAAGCAGAAGATGCTTGGCCGCAAGCGCTATCCGCTGGTGCTGATGCTGGAGCCGTTGTTTCGCTGCAACCTCGCCTGCGTCGGCTGCGGCAAGATCGACTATCCCGACGCCATCCTCAATCGCCGCATGTCGGCGCAGGAATGCTGGGATGCGGCCGACGAATGCGGCGCGCCGATGGTGGCGATACCCGGCGGCGAGCCGCTGATTCACAAGGAGATCGGCGAGATCGTGCGCGGGCTGGTGGCGCGCAAGAAATTCGTCTCGCTATGCACCAATGCGTTGCTTCTGGAAAAGAAGCTCGATCTGTTCGAACCGTCGCCCTATCTGTTTTTCTCGGTGCATCTCGACGGATTGAAGGAACACCACGACAAGGCGGTGTCGCAGCAGGGCGTTTTCGATCGCGCGGTGTCCGCGATCAAGGCAGCAAAAGCGCGCGGTTTCACCGTCAACGTCAATGCGACGATCTTCGATGGCCATGCCGCCGAGGACATCGCAAAATTCCTCGATTTCACCACCGAACTCGGCGTCGGCGTTTCGATGTCGCCCGGCTACGCCTACGAGCGCGCGCCGGACCAGGAGCACTTCCTCAACCGCACCAAGACCAAAAAACTGTTCCGCGACGTATTCGCGCTCGGCAAGGGCAAGAAGTGGAATTTCATGCATTCCGGCCTGTTCCTCGACTTCCTCGCCGGCAATCAGAACTACGAATGCACGCCGTGGGGCATGCCCGCGCGCAATATCTTTGGCTGGCAGAAGCCGTGCTATCTGCTCGGCGAGGGCTACGCCAAGACCTTCAAGGAATTGATGGAGACCACCGACTGGGAAACCTACGGCACCGGCAAATACGAGAAGTGCGCCAACTGCATGGCGCATTGCGGCTACGAGCCGACCGCCGCCGACGCAGCGCTGAGCAATCCCCTGAAGGCGATGTGGGTGGCGCTGCGCGGCATTCGCACCACCGGCCCGATGGCCCCGGAGATCAATCTCCAAAACCAGCGTCCGGCGCAATACATCTTCTCGGCGGAAGTGCAGAAGCGGCTGTCGGAGATTCGCCGCGACGAAGCTGCGGCGGCCGCCAAGCGGCAGCAGAAAGCCTCCACGGCGGCGTGAGTCACGTCGCCGGGCGCGCGTTCGCACGAGCGGTGGGCGCCGGTCGGGTTGGCCCGTAAGGAGCGCCCTAAGCGATGGCCGGCACTTCCCCGGCTTCTTCGGCGACGAGATCCTCGCCGCCCAGGAGAAAACCCCGACAGTCGCGTAGCGACCGCAGCGCCCGGTTGAAATCCAGCCCGGTCGATACCAGCGCCCGCAAGGTCAGCGGATTTCGCACCAGCCCGCGCAATAGCTTGCGCAGGTCGATGTCGCCGTTTGGCTTGATCGCGTTCGTTGCCAGCGCCGGCAAGGCACGGCCGGCGGGATCGCTGACCACCCGCAGCGCCGCGAAAGGCAACCCTGCTTCGGCGGCGTAGGCAGCCGCAATATGACTTTCCATGTCGACGGCAATCGCCCCCGTTTCCGAATGCAGTGCGGCTTTGCCCGATTGAGCGGCAATGATCTGTTCAACGCCGACAAGGCCGCCCTGGACCACCCGGCTGCTCCCCAGCGCGGTGCCTGCGATCAATTCCTCGCTCAAGGTGAGGCCGGCCAGCCAGCGCGAATCGCCGGCCATGACCTCCGTTGCCACCACGACATCCCCCGACCTCAGGGTCGGGCAGAGGCCCCCGGCAACGCCGAAGCTGATGACCCCGCGTATGCTGGAGGGATCGAACGGCGCCAGAAGCGCGCGCAATTGCTGGGGATCGCTGCTGCTGCAAATGACCGTCATGCCCGGCCCAGCCGCGATGCGGGCTTCCTGCGCAAGACCAGTCACAATCAATATCGGCCGTGGATCAAATGAAATGTCCACGGGCGCGTCAGCCGTCGCCCCCAAAATCACATTCCGACCCCTACCACCCTGCTGTTGGTGCTCCTCAGATTTCGATACCGCGCCAGCGCCCAGAGCGGAAAGAATTTTGAGTAGCCATGATAGCGCAGATAAAACACCCGTGGAAAGCCCGTTGCCGTGTAGCGCTGCTCGTCCCACAGACCTTTTTCGGTCTGTGTGCCTATCAGGTACTCCACCCCACGCGCGACCGCCGGATGCCCGACCTCGCCCACCGCCATTAGTCCAAGCAAGGCCCATGCCGTTTGCGAGGCCGTGGTTGGCGCCCGTTGATATCCCTTATAGTCGAGTCGGTAGCTGGTGGCATCCTCGCCCCAGCCGCCATCGCTGTTTTGGATCGAAATCAGCCAGTCCGCCGCCTTGCGCATCATCGGGTCGCGATGGTCGATCCCGGCGGCATTGAGCGCGCACAGCACCGACCAGGTGCCGTAAATGTAATTCAGGCCCCAGCGGCCGTACCATGATCCCTCGGCAAGCTGGGTTCGGCGCAGATAGGCGACGCCCGCGGCAACCGCCGGGCTGTCCTGCACGGTGTGCCCGAGCTGGGTCAGCATCGACACGCAGCGCGCCGTCACGTCCTCGGTGGGCGGATCGAGCAGCGCGCCGTGGTCCGAGAACGGGATGTTGTTGAGGTAGTATTCGAGATTATCGGCATCGAAAGCGGCAAAGCCGCCGTCGCGGCTCTGCAGACCCTCGATCCATTCGCGGCCACGATCAATCGCGGCATCGTATTTGCGGCTTCCGTCCTGGCGCCGGGCACGGTCCATCGCCATCACCACCACGGCGGTATCATCGAGGTCGGGATAATAGGCGTTGTTGTACTGGAAGGCCCAGCCGCCCGGCCGCACATCCGGACGTTTCACGGCCCAGTCGCCCTTCACATTCAATTCCTGCCTCGGCAACAACCAGTCCAGGCCCTGCCGCGCGGAGCTCACCGCGTCATCGCTGCCGGCTTCCAGCATGGCGTGCGTTGCCAGCGCAGTGTCCCACACCGGCGAGAGGCAGGGCTGGCAATAGGCCTCGCTGTCGCGGATCACAAGAAGCAGGTCCAGGCTGCGCCTTGCTATCGCGCGCGCTGGATAATCCGGTGGAAATCCCAGTGCGTCATACATCATTACGGTGTTGGCCATCGGCGGAAAGATCGCGCCGACACCGTCTTCGCCGTTGAGCCGTTGCTCGACGAACGCCACCGCCTTGTCGATGGCCCGCTGCCGCAGCTTCTTTGGAAACAACGGTTCTATCGTCCGCAGCACGATGTCGAGACTGCGAAACAGCGCGAACCAGAGCGTGCTCTGGTGCGGCGCCTTTGCCGTCATGCCGATGGAGCGCGGATCCTGCGTAAACAGCTCATCAACGCGAACGCCCTTCGGATTGCGCGCGCGCGGCTTCAGCGCCGCGAGCACCATCAGCGGCACCATGGTGGTGCGCGCCCAATAGGAAATCTTGGCGATATGGAACGGCGACCACAGCGGCAGCAGCATGATCTCCACCGGCAGCACCGGCACGCTTTTCCACGTCATCACGCCGAACATCGCCAGCATGAAACGGGTGAACACGTTGCTGTTGATGCCGCCGCCGCGCGACAATATCGCCTCGCGGGCCCGCACCATGTGCGGCGCGTCCGTGGAATCTCCGATCATCTTGAGCGCGAAGTAAGCCTTGACGCTGGCGCTCATGTCGAATTCGCCCTCGTGAACCAGCGGCCAGCCGCCATGCGCGCCCTGAACGCGGCGCAGATAGTTGGCGATCTTGGCCTCCAGCACCGCATCGACCGGCTCGCCGAGATAGTGGCGCAAGAGCACATATTCGGCGGGGATGGTGCAATCGGCTTCCAGCTCGAACACCCAATGCCCATCCGGCCGCCGCAGACCGAGCAGCGCGCGCGTCGCCGAGCCGATGCTCGCCTGCAAGGCGTCGCCGGCGCCGGGCCCAATCTGTGCAGTGCTGGAATCCATATCGATCGATATCTCCGGCGTTGGCTTTACGGAAAACGTTTCGTCGTTCGATTTTAGGCCTGGCGCAAGGCTAGCACGCGGTCGGCGGCGCGGTCTCCGGAGCGCACCGATCCCTCGATGGTCGCCGGCAACCCGGTATCAGTCCAGTCGCCCGCGAGGAACAGATTTTTGTAGGAGGTCACCGTCCCTGGACGCAGTGCATTCTGTTCCGGCGTGGCCTCGAAGGTGGCGCGGCGCTCGCGCACGATTTGCCAGGGCGGCATATCGGCATTTAGGCCAGCCGCCTTGCGGATGTCCCGCCAGATCGCGTGCGCCAGTTCCTCGCGCGGCATGGCCACCAGGCGGTCGCCATTGCTGATCGTGACCGACAGCCGTTGCGGGAATGCAAACAGCCACTCCACCAGTCCGCCAACGACGCCCAGGATTGCCGGCTGGCCCTCGGGCGGGTCAAAACGAAAATGCGCATTGACGATCGCGCGGAATTTCGCCGGCGTCCTGACGCCCGGCAGCAGCGAGGCCGCGGCGCGCGGCGGCACCGCCATGATCACCATGTCGCTCGGGCCCAGAACTATCGTGTCATCGCCGAATTTCAATTCGGTGATGTTGTTTCCCACCATGCCCAAGCCGCGCAGCTCATGCCCGAACTGCACCGACGCCCCCTTGTGCTGCAGGAACCTGACCGCCGGTTCGACCAGAACCGCGCTCAGGCCCTCGCGCGCGATCAAGGGACGGCAGGCCCGACCGCCCGCCAGCAGCGTTTCGCGCACGATCGCCCCCGCAAGTCCGGCGGAGCCCTCCGGCGGATCGACATTGAGCGCCGCCAGCAGCAGGGGCTGCACAAGCCGGTCATATAGCGTGCCCTTGCACGGAATCGTGTCGCCGACGAGCTTGCTTGGTGAGGCCCAGATCAGGGGCGAAAGCGCGAGATAGTCCGAGAGCGAGGTGTCCGGTACGCGGCGGCTCTTGTCGAACACCCACAGCGGCAGCCGGCCGTCTCCCAGATCGAGCCGCCATCGTTTTCCAGTGCTTAAATCGACAAACGGAAACTGTGCGCTGGAGGGTCCGATCAAACCTGCATCGGTGCCGATCGAACGCGCATAGGCGAGCGCATGCCGATTGCCGGACAGCAGTAGATGATTGCCGTTGTCGATGGTGAGATTGGTCGCGGCATCGAAATAGGAACGGCAGCGGCCGCCGGCCTGCTGGGTGGCTTCGTGGAGATGAACCTTGCAGCCGGCATTGGCCAGCCGCACGGCTGCCGACAGGCCCGAAATTCCCGCACCGATGACGTGAATGCTGGTTTGGACGCTTCGTTGCATCAGATCAATGCGTAGCGAAGGAGGATGGCAATGCGCGCAGCCTTGTTGAGCCGCACCGCTGCGCGCGGCAATGCGAAACCGCGGGCGACCAGCAGTTCCAAAATCGCGCGGTAATATTTCGACATGATCCGTGGCGCACGGACCGCGCGCCGCGAATTGCGGTTCATCACCTCGTCGGCCTTTTCGAAATGCGTGCGCGCCCGCGTCACCAGCGACGCGCAAACCTTTGGCAGCGCAGCGTCAGCGATGACTTTCTGCGGGTCGTTGCTGGTGATGCCGGCATGCAGCAGCCCCTCAAGCGGCAGGTACAGCCGGCCGATGCCGGCGTCTTCATCAATGTCGCGCAGGATATTGGTGAGCTGCAACGCGCGGCCGAGATGATGCGCGAGCAGGATGCCGTCGTCCTGCGGCAGGCCGAACACGCGCACCGACAGCCGCCCGACCGCGCTGGCGACGCGGTCGCAATAGAGGTCGAGCGTGGCGAGGTCCGGCGCCCTGATATCCGCGGGTACGTCCATTGCCATGCCGTCGACGATGGCGAGAAAATCTTCGCGCCTGAGGCCGAACTTCTCGACCGACGCCGGGTAATCGCGCAAACGCGCGGGCGGCTGACCCCGATAAAGCGCGTCGATATCGTCACGCCATTGCTGCAGCGCGGCCAGGCGCTGCTCTCGAGGACCATCGGAATCGGCGATGTCGTCGACCTGCCGGCAAAAGCTGTAGATCTGAAACATCGCCTCGCGCTGCGCGCGCGGCAGGATCCGCATCGCCGCGTAGAACGAGCTTCCCGATGCCGAACCCTGGAAGGTTGCAGGCTGGCTGGTCATCTGCCGGTTCATGCGCCCGGCGTCGATCTGGATAGCGGCACGCTTGCCGTCGCGCGGCGCCAGATCGCGCCCGCGATAGCGCTCAGACTGAAGCCGGCCATCGCCGCCTTGCTCAGATGAACACGCTCGCTCAAGGGGTCGCGTGTTTTCAACAGCCGCACGATCTGACGTGCGTAGGTCTGGATCACGGCGATCTCACACGCAAGCCGTGCATCGGTAACCTGAAGTTCCAGCGAATCGCCTTCCCGCAGCAGCGCTTCGTTTTTCTCCGCAAGCTCGTGCAGGCACGCCCGCAATGCCGCCGAGGCTCTGGGCGAGCCGAGTTGTTCGACCGAGGCGCCATGCCGCGTCAGCGCGTCGCGCGGAATGTAGATGCGATTAAGCTCGCGAAAGTCCTTGCCGCAATCCTGCAGATGATTGTTGATTTGCAGCGCGGCGCATACCGCATCGGAGGCCGGCCAGGTGGCGGTGCTCTCGCCGTGAACGTCGAGCACGAAACGGCCGACCGGCATCGCCGAATACGAACAGTAGTGGATCAGTTCGTTCCAATCCTCATAGCGAAGCTTTGTCACATCCATCCGGAATGCGGTCAGCAGGTCCCGCGCATGCCGCGGCGGAAGGCCGCGCTCGGCCAGCGCATTGCGCAAGACCACCGCCTCGCGCTGACCCGCGCCTTGCCCGAGCAGATCAGCCTCGAGCGCATCCAGCAGTCTGAGCTTGGTCGGCGCGTCCAGCGAGGCATGATCGGCAATATCGTCGGCGGTCCTGACGAAGTTATAAAACGCAAGGATCAGCGCGCGGTGGCGCGGATGGATGATCCACGACGCCACCGGAAAGTTCTCGTCGCGATGGGTCTTGCCGGATCGCAGGTCACTCGCGGTGGTCATCGGGATTGGCTGCATCTGTTGAACATGGGTCGTCGAGTAGGCCGCGTTCGAACAGGCATGCGGGAGCGGCCGCGGACCCCATATATGGGGAATTCGCGGGCAAAACCAATGCTATCTCGCGATTTCGGAAGACCGGCACCCGCATCCCGAACAGGTCCACCGGCCTGGCCAGAAGCGATCATCCGACTTCATTGAGGCGAAATTTTACTGCCCGTGGCTTGTCAGCACCTGGCTGCACGCGCCGGTCAACTTCGGGCGATTTTGCTGCAGGCACGCCAGAATGACGAAATCGCCCTGATCCATTAACGGACGGCAAAAACGCTGGACGTCGCGCGCACAAGCCTTCTGCTCTGCCGGTGTGCCGCTGCGCTGTTGCTGGGCGATGGCCCCGGTCGAAACGGACACAGATAGTAGGGTGAGCGCAAAGAAAATTTTTCGCATTGTGTTCCTTCGTCCTAACGGGGGAATTCGGTTGGAGCATCGCTTAGCACACCGTGGAGGCGTGCACAGCCCAAAGCGTCGCGTGATCGGTGCCGCAGCTTGGTTCGTTCAACGCGCGGGGCTGGGGATGGTTCAGGCGCTCTAAAGCACTGCGAATGGCGGCCAAATTTGCATCGGGCTCCGATATTGCCGCGACCTGGATGATCCGCTTGCGCGTTCGCGCAAGATATTGAAAGAAAACAATTATTTCCAAATCTTAGCCTCATGGACCGCGCGACTTCTTCACACTTTGCAAACTCCCGGTTGGCCGGCGCGAACCTGCTTGTGTATTTTGCATCCGATCCGGTGCAGTGTCGGCAGCGGGGTCTGTACCGCGAACGACTTGGTTTGAACCTGATGTAATTCGGCGACACTAAAACTTTGATGCGGCGCGACGTATCTTGATTTAAGAACGTCATTGTTAACGGGAAACCTCAATATGAAACGGTTTGGTTCCAACCTTTTTGGACGGTCGGTCAAGGCTGCCGGCATCGGCGCGGCACTGATGCTCTCGGTATCGGCAAGCCATGCCCAGTCGGGACCGTTTGCCGGTTTTGACGGAACATGGTCCGGCAACGGTACGGTTGCGCTGTCCGACGGAACGACCGAGCGCATCCGCTGCAAGGCCGACTACAAGGTCAATGGCAGCGGCCTCGGTCTGAAGCAGAACCTTCATTGCGCCAGTGACAGCTACAAATTCGACCTCAGCAGCGATGTCACCAGCAATGGCGACCGAATTTCCGGCAACTGGAGTGAGCGAAGCCGGAATATTTTCGGCAATCTGCAGGGTACGGCGGGCGGCGGCCAGATCGACGTATTCGTCGAGGCTTCCGGTTTTGCCGCCAATCTGACGCTGACGACGCGCGGCAACCGTCAGACGGTCTCGATCAGCTCCAAGGGCGAGATCAAGGGCGTCAACATCACGATGACCAAGAGCTGACGACGCGGTTCGGCTAACGCGCTATTGCGCAGGCTTCGCGCGACCCGCCGTCCCGCGAAGCCGCTGCCCCAGGTTGATCAGGAACATCGCCGTCGGCCGCAGGATGAACAGGTCGGCGACCAATGCCGCAATCATCGCGAATGCGCTGAGCCAGCCGAACAGCCGCAGCGACGGCAGGTCGGAAAACACCGTGACCACCAGCCCGCAAGCCAGCACCACGGTGGTGAGGATCAGCGCCGGACCGACCAGCACGGTGGCGCGCTCGACCGCCAATTCCGGACTGACGCCGGGTTGCATCTCAAGCCTCAATCGATTGAGGAAGTGAATCGTCGCGCTCAAGCCGAGGCCGAATGACACGGTGAGCGCGACGACGCTCGCGAATTGCAGTCCCTGCCCTAGTAGCCAAAGCACGGTGCCCGACAACACCACCGGGAAAATGCCCGGCAGGATGCATGAGAACATCACGACCACCGAGCGGAAGGCCAGCCCGATGAAGATCGCGACCAGCGCGAACTCTATTGTCAGCCCGCGATTGAGTTTCTGGATCATGTTGGCGCTGTTGCGCGCGGCGATCGCGGACAGGCCGGTGACGGCGATCTCATAACCGGGGTGCGTCTTGCGCACGGTGTCGAGTAGGTGGTCGAGCTTTTCGACCACCGGCAGGATATCGCTCGAATCCAGATCCGGTACCCGGCCCGACACCACCACCGCGTCCTGATCGGCGGAAATGAAACGCCGCACCAGATGTTCGGGAATCACGCTGACATATTCCTTCAGCGTCGCGACATCCGAACTTCCGGCCTTCTCGGCAAGCCAGCGGCGCAGCGTCTCCAGCGACCAGACATTGCCGACGCCCGCCTGCTTTTCGACCAGCGCGTGAACATCGGCGATGGTCTGCAACGTCTCCGGTGCGTACAGCGAGGCGCCCTTCGGAAATTCGATCAGAACATCGATTGGATTGGCGCCGGTCAGCTTGGCGTCGAGCCGGCCGCTGGCTTCCACCGCCTGCTGCTTGTCCGGCACCTGATCGGCCAGCCGGTAGCGCGGCTCCAGATTGGCGTAGATGAGGCCCAATCCGCCCACGAACAGCAGCGCGATCAGGCTGTACAGGCCGGGGCGGCCGACCATGCGCACCGCGATCCAGTAACAAAAATTGCGCAATGCCTGCACACCGGCGTCGGCGCCCTGGAATTTTACCGCGAAAATCTTTTCGTTGCGCACGAACAGCACGCCGAACACCGGCACCAGCGACAGCACCGCGAGCAGCGCGATGATGGTGGCGGCAAGTCCCGCTTCACCGAATTTTCGAATCAGGTCGGAGTCCGAAAATTGCAGGGCGATAAAGGAGATGCCGGCGGTGCCATGGGTAAGCACGCAGGCCGGCCCGACCACCAGCACGGCATTCTTGAACGCAGTGTATTTGTCCTGCCCCGCAATCAGGCGGTCGCGCGCGGCAAAGGTCAGCTGCATGGAGTCCGAAAAACTGATCACCATGATCAGCGGCGTCATCACGTTCAAGAACATGTTGAGGTTGAAATTGGCCCAGCCGAGGCCGCCCAGCGCCAGCACGATCGCGATGATCGGCGGAAACGCGGCCACCACCATGAACGATATCTTGCGGAAGAAGATGATCGCGATGATGCAGCCCGCCAGAATGCCGAGAATGTTGTAAGTCAGCCCGTCGCGCTTGACCGCGTTGCGGATTTCGAGCTGCATCACTGGGACGCCGGACAATTCCGCGGCGAGATTGCTGCCCGCAAGGTCATCCTTCATCAGCTTGCGGATGTCGCCGACGGTCTTGCTGAGCCTGTTGCTGGAGACGATTTCGGGTTCGAGCGACAGCACGATGAGCGCCAGCGTACCGTCCTCGGACAATAGCTTGCCGCGGATGATTTCGTTGGTTTTGACGGTCTCGATGAACCTGTCGTAGTCGGCTCCCTCAGGCAAATCCTGCGGAAACAGCGCCGCCGGCAGCTTGCCCGGCGCGGGCGCCTGGCGTGCCGAGAACAGCGAAATCAGGCCGCGAGTGCCCTCGACCAGCTGCAGATCGGTGACGAGGTCGCGCACCTTCTCGAGATTGTCGCGCGCCAGAAGCGTCTTGCCTTCGACCACGACCAGCACGTCGAATTCGGTGGCGGGGAAGCGCTTGGTGACAGCTTCGTATTGCCGATACTCCTTGGAATCGGACCGGAAGAGCTGGCTCAGCGAATCGTCGATCTTGATGCGTTCGATGCCGAAAATCGCGGCGACGAACAGGGCGGCCAGGATGACGCAGGAAAGGATCGGCGCCTGAACCGCGATCAGGCCCATCCGCTCCAGCCCGAAGGCGATGCTGTCGGTCGGCCGCCGCTCGATTTTCTCGGCCTTCTCGACGTGGACCTCACTGTCGCTGTTCTTTTCGAGCATGCCTTGTCCAGTCCTCACGTCGATGCGGCCTGTAGCCTGGTTCCGGGGCGCGAATGAGGCTGAAACCGGCGCCGCATCGGCGCTAGGCCTTGAAAACATGCATCAAATTGCCGCGACGGGTGTGTAGCAGGGATGGGTGACATCTCGCAAGCGCGAGGCAAGCGCCGATCTGCCGCAATTGACGACGGAATCGGGCCAATTACCGTTCGTGCTGGCCCAATGCCGCCGGCTGACCGCCACTCTCATCCTTCAGCGCCACGCCCGTGACGCCTCGTGTCAGGCCCTCGCGAACCAGCCAGGCGATCTTGAAGGCGGCGGCGTCATAACTCAGACCGGAGGCATGGATGTTGGAGACGCAGTTGCGCATCGCATCGGTGCAGCCAGTCTTGGGCGCGAAGGTCAGATAGGCCCCGAGGCTGTGCGGCGCGGACAGCCCCGGCCGCTCTCCGATCAGCATCGCGGCCATGCGCGCGCCGAGCAGCGCGCCGATTTCATCGCCCAATGCGACCCGCGCGCCTGATGCGATGACGACGGGGCCGAGTACGATCCCGCCGGGCGCCATTCTCGGCACAAGATTGCGCACCAGTTCGACCGCATGTGCATTTACAGCCGATGGCGACAGGCCGTCGCCAATGATGACCACAACATCGCAAGGGCCGCGGCGGGTGTTGGTCAGCAACTCCTGCGAGGCGGTATCGAGCTTTCGTCCCAAATCCGGACGACGCAGATAATCCTTCCGGTTCTGCGCGCAACTCGCGACCTGCAACGTCTCGAGCCCCAACGCCTCAAGGCCGGCGGCGATGGCTGGAATATCCAGCTCGGCATGAACGGCATCGCGGGCGCGGGCGTGATCGAGGGTGAATTCAAGCAGCGCCGATGTCGGCAGGCTGGCGCCGGAGCGGCCGAGTCCCACCCGCGCCGGCGTCAGGTGCCGCAGATCGCGCAAGGACCGTGGCGGTGGTTTCACCGGTCTATTCGGCAGGGACCGACGCCTCGCGCAGCCGCATCGAGTAGTTCGAAGCGTTCTGCTTACCCCGCGACGCGTCGCGCGCGTACATGATCAGATGATGCGCGACCAGCATGCAGCTGATGAGATATTCGATCTGGCCGCGCGCAAGCCGCCGCAGCGCGAACTTCCAGAATTGCCACTTGTAGTCGCCGAGCACGCCGACCTTCCAGAAGATGTTGCGCAGCATGGTCAGGCCGAGCTTGATGTTGGCCCAGGTCGCCTGCTGCGGGGTACGCATGTTGAGACGCTTCGGGTAGGTTTCGCGGATCTGGTATTCGAATCGCTCCAGCAATTTGGCGGGCTCGTAGGCGCTGCCCATGCAGGTGCGCCAGGTGGTCACGACATCATCATAAGGCAACCGGAAGTCCACATTGGAGTCGCGCGCCTCATCCTCGATCAGCCGGCCTTCCTTCGCCAGCCGGTCCCACAGCGGCGTCTTCGGCAGCGCCTGCAACAGATTGATCGTCAGCAGAGGAATTTGCGACGCATCGATGAAGTGCAGCAGGTGCTCGCCGGTTTCGGGCTTGTCGGTATCGAGGCCGAGGATGATCCCGGATACGACCTCCATCCCGTAATCGTTGAGCGTATGGATCGCCTCCATGATGGGCACCATCATGTTGTGATCCTTCTTCATCGCCTTCAGCGCCACCGGATCGGGAGTCTCGATGCCGCAGAAGATGGTCTCGAACAACGCCTCGCGCATCTGCGACAGGATTTCCGGGCGCTTGGCGATATTCAGCGTCGCCTCGCATGAGAACCGCAGCACATAGCCGGTCCGTTTCTGCCATTCGATCAGATGCGGCAGCAGCTCAAGCGCGGCCTTGCGGTTGCCGATGAAATTATCATCGACGAAGTAGACCGCGCCCATGATGCCGCACTCAAGCAGCTTGTCGAGTTCGGCGGTAATCTGCTGCGGCGTCTTCAGCCGCGGATTGCGCCCGTACAGGCCGGGGATATCGCAGAATTCGCACTGATACGGACAGCCGCTGGAGTACTGAATGCTGCCGAGAAAATAACGGTTGATCTCGGCGAGTTCATAGGCGGGAATCGGAAACGCGGTCATCGCCAGGCGGTCGCTGGTTTTCAGCACGATCTGCTGCGCAGGCCGCGACGGGTCGCGCGCCAGCCGCGCGATCAGGTCATCGGTGGCATCGCCCAGTTCGCCGACATGCAGGTAGTCGAACGACGGATAGTAGTCCGGGCAGGCCGAGACCGACGGCCCGCCGATCGCCACCGCCAGATCGAAGGCATGCGCGCGCCGGCAGATATCGTTCATCTGCTGGCGCTGGATATGCATCCCGCTGACGAACACGGCCTCCGCCCACTCAAAATCTTCCTTGCTCGCGGGACGGATGTTTTCGTCGATGAAGCGCACCGGCCAGTTCGCAGGCATGTAGGCCGCAATCAGCAAAATTCCCTGCGGAGGCATGAAGGCCTGCACGCCCGCCAGAGGATAGGCGTATTCGAAGGTGCCGAACGACGGCGTATAGCGCGGAAACACGCACAGGATCCGCCGCACCGTCTCAATGCCCTCAGCTCTCATCAAACTTCCTCTGCAAACACAAGCATCTAAGCACGATGCCGGAGGCTGGGCCACAAATTCCTCAACATTGTGGCAACCTCAGGCGATTAGCCGGGACGCAAAATCCGGCAGCATCCCCTCGCCGGCGGCCAGCCGGAAATCGGGGCCCGCGAGCCCGGTGTGGAACAGCCAGTCGTCGAATTCAGGCGCCCGCTTCAGCCCGAACAGGTCGCGGATATAGAGCGCATCGTGGAATGAGGTGGACTGGTAATTCAGCATGACGTCGTCGGCCCCCGGCACGCCCATGATGAAGGTGACGCCGGCCGCCGCCAGCAGCGTCAGCAGATTGTCCATGTCATCCTGGTCGGCTTCGGCATGATTGGTGTAGCAAATGTCGACGCCTAAAGGCAGGCCGAGCAGTTTTCCGCAGAAATGATCCTCCAGCCCGGCGCGGATGATTTCCTTGCCGTCATAGAGATATTCCGGGCCGATGAAGCCGACCACGCTGTTGACCAGCAGCGGATCGAAGGCGCGAGCGACGCCATAGGCGCGCGCCTCAAGGGTCTGCTGATCGACACCATGATGGGCGCCCGCCGACAGCGCGGAACCCTGTCCGGTCTCGAAATACATCACATTGTCGCCGACGGTCCCGCGCCGCAGTGACAGTCCGGCCTCGCGGGCTTCCTTCAGGATCGCCAGATCGATGGCAAAGCTTTTATTGGCGGCTTGAGTGCCCGCTATGGATTGGAACACCAGATCGACTGGAAAACCCTGGTTGATCAATCCGAGCGTGGTGGTGACATGCGCCAGCACGCAGCTTTGGGTCGGAACGTGCAGTCGCGAAATCAGTTCGTCGAGCAGCCGCACCAACCCGCCCAGCACGGAAGGATCGTCGCTGGCGGGATTGATGCCGATGCAGGCGTCGCCCGAGCCCAGCACGAGGCCGTCGAGGATCGACGCCGTGATCGCCTTGGCGTCGTCAAAAGGATGGTTGGGCTGCAGCCGCGCGCTCATGCGACCGCGCAGGCCGATGGTGTTGCGGAAGCGGGTGACGACCTCGCACTTCTTCGCGACCAGGATCAGGTCCTGGTTGCGCATCAGCTTTGAGACCGCCGCCGCCATTTCCGGCGTAATTCCGCGCGCCAGTTGCGCCAGGGTCGTTGATGTCGCCGCGTCCGACAGCAGCCAGTCCCGGAACGCGCCTGTTGTCAGCGACGAGATCGTGGCAAAGGCCGCGGCGTCGTGGCTGTCGATGACCAGCCTGGTGACCTCGTCGTTCTCATAGGGCACGACGGTTTCATGCAGAAATTGCTGAAGCGGAACATCCGCCAGCGCCATCCGCGCTGCGATCATCTCTTCGGCGTTATCGGCAGCGATTCCGGCGAGCCGATCGCCGGAACGCGGCGGCGTTGCCTTGGCGAGCAGATCGCGCATGTCGTGGAAGACATAGGAATGCGCGGCGATGGCGTGACGATAGATCATGGCGGTCCACCGGGCCGCTCAACGAAAGGCAGCGGCCTTGCCAAACTCTATCATCCCCAAGCTCGTCGTGCCCGGCTTGTGCCGGGCATCCACGTCTTACTTTGCTGGCAAACAAGACGTGGATGGGCGGGGCAAGCCCCGCCCTGACGAAACATCGGGGTTTACGCAGCCCGGACGGGGGCGAGGAAATTTATGACCTCCGCCCTTAGCCGCTTGTTCTCTTTTGACAG